>Ga0315905_10000029_pt1 | contig 139974 bp, 114 predicted proteins | sample LakEriMetagenome_5_FD_203522 | JGI IMG/M metagenome (GOLD analysis project Ga0315905, IMG submission 203522) | Freshwater fungal communities from buoy surface, Lake Erie, Ohio, United States - Buoy 4 MA121 | ecosystem: Environmental > Aquatic > Freshwater > Lake | place: USA: Lake Erie, Ohio...
GAACGCTTTTGCTTCAGGACCGGATACAACTGGGGCGCCACCAAGGCCAGGATTTTTCAGGAAGCTGTCAGGGCGTTCAGGGCTAATCCTTGGATCGGCCCTCACAAGGCAACTGCGTAAGTCCTAAAGTATTCAAAAAACCGTTCTGGATTCGATTTGGAAACATTTCCAAGCCCCGAATCCCCCTCATCATTCCCACGCCCTGAACCCCTCCACATGGCGGGCCAGCATTTCCGCCACTCGGTTGTGGGGAAAATCGGACGGAGATTGAAACGACAGGTGAATCGACTGCCCGTTTGCCCCTTCCTTCAACCGCCTTTCTGAGCCGATACCCGAGAATTGGGCAAGGTTAAAGCCACCAGCGGGTCCGATGAGCTTTAATTCCAAACTCTCCGACTCTTTGGTTCGCAACAAGGCCCAGATCCGCCCGCCTTCTGACAAGCGAATGTTGACCACATCCCGCTTGTCGAATTCCCATACTGCCGCGGGAACCACTTTTCGAACCAGACTGACCAACTCCTGCAACAAGGCCCCATCCCATTTCCGCCCCTTACCCACCGGAAAGCCTTTTTCGGAAAAATGCCATTTGTCCCTCAACAACTGCCAAGGCATGAACTCGCCGGCAGACTCGCTCATTTTGGCCAACTGGGACTGGTGCGAGGCGGCCGCCACCTTCAGGAACTTCCGAAATGCCGGGGTTTTCACTTCGGTGAGGTAATGGGCAAGGACCGTGACCACCTGCCAAGGCTGTTTTTTCAGGTTGCCAACCCGAACCCTCGGCTCAGATCCATAAACCTGCAATCCCTCCGTTTGGTCCAGGGGCCTGATGCCCAACAGTTCCTCCAGTTCGTCCTGGTCGAACTTCCCCCTTCCCACACGGAATACAAGGCGAACAAGCCATTCCATCCCGGTCATTGCGTGAATGAACCACGTGGCCGGTTTTTTTACCCGGGAAGAAACCACCTCCACCACTGAGCGGTTATCCCAGACAAAAGGGGCAAAACCCTGGATATCCCCTATTTCCTCCTCCAGCCAACGGAGGATTTTCCCGTCCCAGCGGCATCCTTTACCCTCGGGCGTCAACCGTGATTCACAATGCCAAGCCCTGCCATTTTCCTCCCATGGCAACTTTCCATCAACGAAATCCCTCTCCACTTCTGGTTCCCTGGCCGATTCACGGACGGACTCTTCAGGGACAAACCGAACCCTTTCGACAGGCGGGCTTTCACTGAGGACACGATCCAGGAAAGCCGATGTCGGAGTGGCATTATCCACAAATCCAGAACCGGTCCCATCGAAACTCTCCCGAATCCCGGCGGCCAACGCCTCGGGTCGCCCCTGGCCGACAATTTTTCCGCCACCCCGTCCCGCCTCCGGCCCCAATTCCAAAACCCAATCCGCGTTTTTTACCACTTCCAGATTGTGCTCCACCACAACGAGGGTGTTGCCCTGGTCCGCCAGTCGGTGGAGAACCTCCACCAGTTTGGCCACATCCTCGAAATGCAAGCCGGTTGTCGGCTCGTCCAGGATATAAAGGGTGCGGCCGGTAGACGGCCTCGCCAACTCCGCCGCCAGCTTCACCCGCTGGGCCTCCCCGCCCGAAAGGGTGGGCGCCGACTGCCCTAGCCGCATATAACCCAAACCCACCTCGTCAAGCCTGGCCAACAGGTGCCGGATCTTCGGAAAATTACCGAAGAAATCGAGGGCCTCAGAAATCCGCATCTCCAGAACATCAGCTATGCTTTTGCCCTTGAATTTGACCCCCAGCGTTTCAAGGCTGTACCGCTTGCCCCGGCAAGATTCACATGTGATCCAAACATCGGGCAAAAAGTGCATCTCTATCCTGCGTTGGCCATTACCCTCGCAGGATTCGCATCTTCCTCCGGGACGATTGAAACTGAAACGCCCGGGCTGCCAGCCCCTGATTTTAGAATCAGGCAAGCGCGAGTACAGCTCGCGGACCAGATCAAAAAGCCCGGTGTATGTCGCCGGATTTGAAAGAGGCGAGGTACCGATGGGCTCCTGCCCCACATCAATCACCTTGTCCACCAGACCGATCCCGTCGATGCCATCGACCCTGACGGCCTGGCCCCGAACCCCGTGGAGACTTTTCAGAAGCGTGTCCCGCAACACATCGTTGACCAGGGAGCTTTTCCCCGAGCCGCTTACCCCGGTGACCGCGACGAGGCATCCCAATGGAATGGAAACACTCACATCCGCCAGGTTATTCTGGCGCGCTCCCCTGATCGACAACCTTGGCACCTGTGCATCAGCAGCCCGGAAGCCGATGGGATTCTTCCCAAAGATTCTCCTGTTTTTCGGGTAGGAGATTGACTTTTTCCCCGCAAGATATTGCCCCGTCAATGATTTCCCATCCCGGGCCAGGCGGGGCAGGGGCCCCGTGGCGGTTACCCGCCCGCCCTGATCACCCGCCCCTGGACCGAAATCAACCATATGGTCGGCCCATTCAAGAACCTCCCGCTCGTGCTCCACCATGAGCAATGTGTTGCCCAAGTCGCGAAGCTTGTCGAGCGCCGAAAGGAGGCGCCGATTGTCCCTGGGGTGCAGACCGATCGTCGGCTCGTCCAGGACATACAACACCCCGGTCAGGCCGCTACCGATTTGGCTTGCCAGCCGGATACGCTGGGCCTCACCACCGGAAAGGGTGGGGGTGGATCTGTCGAGGGTGAGGTATCCCAAGCCCACTTCAACCAGGAAACCCAACCTTTCCCGAACCTCCCGAACCAGTTCGGACGCCACCGCCCCCCGATTTCCCGAGAGGTCAAACGCCTTGATCCTGGCCAAAGAATCCTCAAGAGAAAGCGCCTGGAAACGCGCCAGCGTCATTGGAACGCCATCGGCTTCGAACCGCAGGTGGAACGCACATGATTCCGGCCGAGTTCTTGCCCCACCGCATCCGCTGCAGGGAACCTCGCCAACCAGCGAATCAAGGCGTTCACGCAGGGCGGGACTGGATTTGGCAGCTTCCTGCAAGGCGGGAAATATTCCGCGGTATTGGACCTCGTACCCTGGCCGCTGGCCCGCTTCCGGGAGTGACAACCACTGGCCATCACCGGCGCCGTGCAAAATCAACTTTTTTGTCGATTCACCCAAAGACTCCCAGGTTTGGTCCAAACCCGAACGCCCATGTGCCAGCAAGGCAGACGCTATTTCACCGAATGGGGATGTCCCCGACAGGGATGGCCATCCAGCCAAGGCGCCTGACCTGAGGGAAAGGCTTTCATCGCGGATCACCAATGTCGCCTGGGTTCCCCGTTGCACGCCCAATCCCTCGCAACTGGGGCACCATCCCAGCGGGCTGTTGAATGAAAAATGGTGGGGTTCCAGCCTTTCGTAACCGCGCCCGCATCCATGGCACGACAAAAGCCGACTGTAGGTTTCAACCTGCCAGTCCTTTTCATCACGTTGCGAATCGACACAGGCCACCCGCATTACCCCCTTGCCCAAGGAAAGGGCTTTTTCAACCCCGTCCGCCAAACGGGTTCGCTGGCCGGATTTGACCACCAAACGGTCGACCACAACCTCAAGGGAAATTTTCCTCCGATGATCCAGGCCCCCGATTTTGTCCAGCTCCTGGGAAACACCATCGACTCGCACCCGGGCATAACCATCCCGGCGCAATCCCTCCAGCAGATCCACGAATGATTCCTGGCCCCTTCTTTGGACCGGTGCGAGCAAATAAACCCTTGTCCCTTCGGGAAGGCCCTGGACCCTCTCGATGATCTCATCGGCGGACTGGGCCCCGACAGGGACACCGCAGTCCACGCAGTAGGGTGTCCCCAATCTGGCGTACAAAACCCGCAGGTAATCGTGAATTTCAGTCACCGTTCCGACAGTGGAACGAGGGGACTTGCTCGCGGTTTTCTGCTCGATACAAATGGCGGGGCTTAGGCCGGTGATTTGCTCAACCCTGGGCTTTTCCACCTGGCCGAGAAACTGCCTGGCGTAGGAAGAAAGCGACTCCACATAACGGCGCTGCCCCTCCGCGTAGATTGTGTCGATGGCCATGCTGGTTTTGCCCGACCCGCTCGGCCCGCAAAAGACCGTGCTTTTGCCCCTCGGAATCTCAAGCGAAACATGGCGCAAATTGTGCTGACTTGCCCCCTGGACTGTGATCTGCCGGATGAGCCCCTGGCCACTTTTCGTCAACTTTGCCCCGGTCACCCTGCTTTTGAAAGAGTTACCGGATGCATTTCGCCCGCTCCTCCTCAGAACCTTGGCCAACGCGACTCCCGTGTGGGAGGCATGGCATGCGGCCACCTCCTCCGGAGTTCCAGCCACGATCAGGCTCCCGCCCCTGGCCCCGCCCTCTGGGCCCAGGTCGATCACCCAATCCGCGGTCTTGACCACATCCAGGTTGTGCTCGATGACGACGACGGTATTGCCCTTGTCCACAAAACCATGGAGGACCTCGAGCAGTCTGCGCACGTCCTCGAAATGCAAACCGGTTGTCGGCTCATCCAGGATGTACAAAGACCCGCCGTCACCGCGCTTGCACAATTCCTTGGCAAGCTTGACCCTTTGCGCTTCCCCGCCTGAAAGGGTGGGGGCGGATTGGCCCAGCTTGATGTAATCGAGGCCCACAGCCTGAAGGGTTTCCAGCATCCCGCGTATTTTTGGCACCGATTCAAAATGCGCCAAAGCGGCGGCGACATCCATGTCCAGCACCTCCTGGATGCTTTTACCCCGGTGTTTCACCTGCAAGGTTTCGTGGTTGAAACGCAACCCGTCACAGACCGGGCATTTCACCCAAACATCGGCGAGAAAATCCATTTCCAGCCTGGTGGATCCATTCCCCTCGCAGGATTCGCACCGACCGCCCGGTCGGTTGAAACTGAATCTCCCCGGCCCAAAGCCCCTGGTCTTTGCGTCGGGCATGAGGGCGAAGAGGGCCCTGATCTCATCAAAGACTTTGATATAGGTGGCGGGATTGGACCGGGGAGTCCTTCCAATAGGCGCCTGGTCTATGCAAATCAGGCGGGACAGTTCCCCGACACCCTCGATCCGGTCATGGTCACCGATTTTATTGGCGGGGGAGACCTCCTCCCCGGACTCATCGATTTCCTGCCCACCCTTCAACAGGGCCCTCACCCCAGGCGCAAGGATGTCATTGACCAGGCTACTTTTTCCTGATCCGCTAGCCCCGGTCACACAGACCAGCCTGCCCAGGGGAAAATCGACATCCAAACCACGCAGGTTATGGTGACGGGCTCCCACCACCCGCAATTGTTTACCGGTGCCATTCCTCCTTCGTGTTGGAACAGGGATGCAACGGGTTCCAGCCAGATAATTTCCAGTGATGCTTTCCGGACATGATTTGACCTTTTCCAGGTCCCCGGCAGCCACGACCCGGCCACCTAAAACCCCGGGGCCTGGACCAAAATCCACCACCCAGTCTGCGGCAAGCAGGGTATCCTCATCATGCTCGACCACGATGACCGTATTGCCCATTTCCTTCAAGCGAACCAGACTTTTGATCAAGCGCTCGTTATCCCTGGGATGCAGCCCAATGCTCGGCTCATCCAGGATGTAAAGGACGCCCACCAAGCCGCAGCCAATTTGGCTTGCCAGTCGAATGCGTTGGGCCTCGCCACCGGAAAGGGTAGGGGCCTGCCTTTCCAGGGTCAGGTAGTCCAGGCCGACATCCAGGAGGAACTTGACCCTGCCCCGAATCTCTTTCAAAACTTCCTCGGCTATCACCGCTTGCGTCTGGTCAAGCGACTTTTCCAAGGCCCCCTCGGCGGGGGCCAACCATTCAGCCAGTTCATCAATGGGGAGGCGCTCCACCTCCACCAGCGTTTTACCGGCAACGCGCACCGACCGGGCCTGGGGATTCAACCTGGCACCTTCACACTGCGGGCACTGCATGGTGCGCATATACTTTTCGAGCTGGGCCCTGCGGGGTCCGGCGGCGGCCTTGCGGAAACTTGCCATCAACTGGGGAACAATTCCCTCCCAAGTGCCACCATGCTTCCAAACCCCGCCCCCTCGCTGCTTCCATTCAAAAGTGATGTGGGTGCCACCCGCGCCATCCAGCAGCCAGGACCGGTGCTGCCGGGGCAACTGCTTCCACGGCTTTTTCAGGTCAATTCCCAGCGATTTGGCCACCCCCTCAAAGATGTGTTTCCGCCACCTGCCCATCCCGGTCATCCTGCCGACCAATGGCAAGGCCCCGGCATGGAAACTGATCGAGTCATCCGGAACCAGCAGGGCCGGATCAAAGGTATGCAAGGTACCAAGGCCATCGCACGATTTGCACATTCCGGCCGGGCTATTGAAGCTGAATAGCTGGGGTGTTGACTCCGTGAAACTCAGTTCACAAGTGGTGCAGGCGTAACGGGAGTTGAACAGGCGGTCTGTAAAATCGCCGGCTTCCTCAACGGCAGGCCTTCTCGCGGAATTGGATACCGAAACGACCATTTCGCCATTCGCGAGGTTTAGCGCCGACTCAATCGCCTCGGAAATCCGGCCCCGGGTATCCGGACCCACCTTCAACCGATCCACCACAACCTCGATTGTGTGCTTGATTTTCCTGTCCAGATTCAATTCAGCATCCAATTGAACGATCGCACCATCGACCCGTGCGCGCAAAAAACCCTTCTTTCTCAAGCCCTCAAAAAGATCCTTGAATTCCCCTTTCTGTCCCCTCACCACCGGCGCCAGAAAATACGCGGCCGCACCGGCCTCCAGCGCCAGGACGCTTTCAAGAATCTGCTCACGCCCCTGGGCCCTGATGGCCTTCCCACAACCGGGGCAATGACCGGTGCCCACCCGGGCATAAAGCACCCTCAGAAAGTCATGGATTTCGGTGATGGTCCCCACGGTGGAGCGGGGGTTCCTGCCGGCGGTTTTCTGCTGGATACTGATGGAGGGACTGAGCCCCCCCAGGTATTCGACATCAGGCTTTGAAAGCTGCCCCAAAAACTGCCTGGCGTAGCTTGACAACGACTCGATGTAGCGGCGCTGTCCCTCGGCGTAGAGGGTGTCGAACGCCAGGGATGATTTACCCGACCCTGAAACCCCGGAAAAAACGACCAATTTGTTTTTCGGGATCACCAAATCGACATCCCGCAAATTGTGTTCCCTGGCCCCCCGAACCACAATCAGATCGTTCAATTCCTTCCGCAATGACCACCCTCCGCGAAATTGGCAATATAAAATAATATTTATTTATATCATGGGTAATTTCCATTACCCGCCGATTGCCAAAACTCCAAATGAAACCGTAATCTATTGATATGCCTGACTGATTTTCTGGAACCAATTTTGATTCCCTCACCTCTCAATCTTTTGGAAGGAGGAATGGCTGATGGCCCGGAATTCCTCCCCGGATGGATTTATTCCGGCAAGTGCGGAAGCCGACCTCGAGCGTGATTTGATTCGCCGATGCATGGGGGGGGACCAGGAAGCCTTCAGTGTCCTGATCGCCCAAAATCAGGCTCGGCTGTTCCATGTGGTTTTCAGACTACTTCGGGATTCCGAGGAAGCGCGGGACATCCTTCAGGAGACTTTCCTGAATGCCTACCTGAATTTGGAGAAATTCCAGGGGCATTCCCGATTTTCAACCTGGCTGTACCGGATCGCTGTGAACGCGGCAATCAGCCACAGAAGAAAAAGGAGGCCTTTGGGAACAGGCCATGAAGAACAGGGGGGTGTAGCACTTCAGGAAGCCATCGCATCGACACAGTCACCGGCTGAAGGGCCCCATGCGCGTTTGGATAACGAGGAAAGGCAAGCCTTGCTGATGGAAACCCTCAATCAACTGAGCCTGGAACATCGAAGCGTGCTTATCCTTAAAGATATTGATGATTTGAAATACGAGACCATTGCTGAGATCCTCTCGGTTCCGATTGGAACGGTTCGAAGCAGACTGAACCGGGCCCGCGCCGAATTGCGGCAGAAGTACCTGGAGGCTGAAGGAAGGGGCAGGGGAGTGGAGTCAAAAACATGAGCCCGCTTCCAGAATGGCATTCGCTGGTTGTCGCCGCCGTTGACGGAGAGATCACTTCCTCCGAGCGGAGGAAATTGCGTGAGATCCTGAAGACGAACAGGCAGGCCCGCGAGTTGCTGCGTGAATACCGGGAGCAAGCCAAACTCCTTTCCCGGGCAAAATCACCGCCACTTCCTTGTGACTTCGCATCCGCCTTCCGGAACGAACCGGAAATAAGGAACGGTAATAAACAAGCCGACATAGCACCCCCAATGATTGCGAAGGACAAGAAAGCCTTCAGGGACTCAGTCGCCTTGGCATCATGGGTCGCGTTGGCCCTCAGCCTTCTATTGGTGCTGGGAGTTGGTTACACCTTTCTTTCCCAAACGCCAAACAACTCGGCTTTCAAAGGTGAAACGCCTGCACCAAACCAATCCAAATCAGACCTATCCAAACCGACCAAGGGCAAGGTACCCGTTGCCAGCGCCTCGCCCACCTCCTTGCCTTCGGAAAAGGCGCCCCTCACTCAACCGGAAGGCGCGCTGGGACCGATTAATCCCAAAGATTTCACCTCAAAGGACATGCTATCCACCAATGCACCGTCGAAGGAATCAAAGCCAATCGGATTGGCCTCATCGGGCAAGGAAATCCCGAAGCCGGCGCAAGGAAATGGGGAGCCGGCGACAAACTCAACACCCAAGTTCAACAGTTCAGAATCTGCACTTTTAACCGCACCTTATTCTGATGCGGGTACCTTGGTTGAATCCAGTATTTCAGTGCCAGCGTGGATTTCCTGGGACAAACCCCAACTAGAACCGAACCTTAAAATTAGTTCAAATACTCTTTTACTAGAAATTCCCTGCAATGACAGCATTGTGGTTTCCAATCAACTGATCCAGATCCTGAAAAACCAGAAAAAAGGGGTTCTGGTGGATCGCTTGGCCCAGGACAGACTGATTCAAAAAAACATCCGAAGCCACTTCGGGTTTTGTCTGGAAAATGTAAGTCAAACAGACTTGGAAAAACTGCTTGTATCCCTGAAATCTGATGTGGAAAACCTAAAAAACAAGACGGCCCTACCTCCTTTGGGCAAAGGCGTCGCCCTGTTTCCAGCGGAAACAGAACTTCCACCTGTTTTTCAATTTCCACACACTCTGGAAAAACCTTCCGGCCAGCTATCCGACCTGAAACCGAACCCCAATTTGTCAAAATCCCCGGGCAAACCAAATGAGGGGATCACGAAACTACTCCAGCCTACCCTGAACACCCAAGGAAAAGTGGATGCATTGGTTCTTGCACAAAGCCCGTACTACCCTGAAGTCAGGAGCTCCTCGGCCAGCCAAGAAATCAGCCTCTATCGCAAATTGAAATCATCGACAGACAGCCAGAAATACCGAGTCATCATCTTTATTCGCCAGCTACACCTTTAGACTTCCTGAGATTCCAGAACACACGGTCAGGCGTGTTTGCCTTGGAATTGGGGTAGGCTGAATAACCGCCAAACTTTTACAATTTACGACTGGTGAAAGAGGCCATGCCGCCGGAATCTTTCCGGGGCTCCGTGGCATTTTGAAGTAAAGGCATAAGAACATGGAATCTGCCGACATCGCACAATTGCGGAATGAAAAATACAACGCCTCCGTCGCCTCCATTCACAAATCCCACTCCGACTTGATGGTCATTCGGGTACAACCGGACAAACAGCCTGCACCTCACAAAGCTGGACAATATACCCTTCTGGGGCTTGGGAATTGGGAGCCTCGTTTTCCAGGAACGGCGGATGAGCCGCTTCCGGAAAGTGAAAGGAGCAAATTGGTTCGGCGTTCCTACTCCATCAGCGCGACAGTTTTGGACGAGAAGGGGCAACTTGCGGACAACACCGGTAAACCGTGGCTTGAGTTTTACATTGTTTTGGTTCGTGAAACAGCAACTGGAAAGGCTCCGGCACTGACCCCCCGTTTATTCATGCTCAAGGAGGGGGACCGGATGTTCTGCGGCGAAAAGATCACGGGAGCTTACACCCTGGACCTGGTCAAACCGAACGATACCGTTTTGTTCCTGGGCACTGGCACGGGGGAGGCTCCCCATAACTACATGCTTCAACAACTCCTCAACCAAAAGCATGAAGGAAAGATCGTTTCCGCATCCTGCGTCCGTTTGAAAAAGGACTTGGGCTACCTGTCCATGCATGAGGAATTGATGCGCAGGTATCCGCAATACCTGTATCTACCCCTGGCAACCCGGGAGCCTGAAAATGCGGGCAAAAAAGTTTACATCCAGGATCTGCTCCGGAGTGGGGACCTTGAGGCGCAACTAGGCAGCAAACTTGATCCCGCCTCAACCCATGTTTTCCTTTGCGGAAATCCGGCCATGATCGGGGTTCCCGAAAAGGATCGGGAAACAGGCCAATACTCTTACCCGAAACCTGAAGGTGTCATCGAGGTGCTGGAAAAGAGGGGCTTCAAAGCGGACAAGGGCCACCATGACCGGGGCAACATCCATTTCGAGGAGTACTGGAGCTAACCCGCGAACTTTCAGGGACCCCGCCTCAACGGCAGGGCCTTTTTTCCCCTCAAAAGCTCCCACGGATGGGCCAGCCTCATGCAAACAGAAACGGTTGGCAATTACCGTCTTGTCAAACACCTGGCAACTGGCCAGACGAGCCAGGTGTACGAAGTCGTTGAAAGTGGTTCCAGTCGCCACCTGGCCATGAAGCTGCTCCTCCCGGAAAAGGTTGGGGATGTGCAGGCCCGGGGATTGCTCCTGCACGAGGCGGAGGTGGGCCTGAAATTGGCCCATCCAAACATCATCCGAATCTTCCATGTCAACAAATCAAAGGAAAATCCTTTCTTTGTGATGGAGTATTTCCAGGCGGGCAGCATTCGGCTGCGCCTGCAACGCAAGGAAAAGGCCTACTTTGCTGAAAAGGGGCAAGAACTCCTGAAGCAGGCGGCGACAGGATTGGCCTTCATGCACTCAGAGGGTTGGGTGCACAGGGATATCAAGCCGGACAACATATTGGTCAACAATGCCGGCGAGGTGAAACTCATCGATTTCGCGATTGCCTGCCGGATCCCCGCGGGCTTAGCCAAATTCCTGGGGAGAAACCCTAAGGCGGCCGGAACACGCAGTTACATGTCGCCCGAACAGATCCGTGGCCAGCACATCGATGGCAGGGCCGACATCTACAGTTTCGGTTGCATGTGCTACGAGATCGGGACCCAAGGCAAGGTTCCGTTCACGGGGAACAGCAACCAGGATCTGCTTACCCGCCAAATCCGCGACAAGCCCGTCTCGCCGGATATCATCAATCCCGAAATCACCAAGGAATTCGCGGGATTGGTGATGCGCATGCTCGAAAAGAAACCTGAAAACCGGCCAAAGGATTTCCATGAGGTCCTGATAGCGTTGCGGGCCTTGCAGATTTGGAAATCACCACAGCCAGGCAAGTAGGATTACCGCCAAACAGAGGAGGCGCAACCGTGGCCAAGACCGCCAGTCTTCCGTTCGAGACAGACATTTGCGACATGGAAAACCTGTTGGCAAACCTGGAAACAAGGACCGGCAAAAACCTTCCGGCGGAGGAGGAAATCCGTCGGATTCGCAAGGAACTGGTGGCGCTGAAAAAACTCCGCTACGGGAATTTGACCGCCTGGGAAACGGTTTTGGTCAGCCGGCATCCTGACCGTCCGCAATTCATGGATTACACACGCCTCGCCTTCGAGGATTTCACCGAACTGCACGGCGACAGGGCGTTTGGCGATGACAAGGCCCTGAGATGCGGACTGGCAAGGATTGGTGAGACGAAGTTGGTGCTGATGGGACATCAAAAAGGAAAAACCTTGGCCGAGCGAAGGGAATGCATGTATGGTTGCGCCCATCCCGAGGGGTACCGGAAAGCAATCCGTTGCATGAAATTCGCCGAAAAATTCAAATTGCCCGTAGTTTGCCTGATTGACACACCCGGGGCGTTCCCGGGAATCGGATCCGAGGAAAGGGGAATAGCCCAACTGATCGCCGACGCCCTGAAGGAGATGGCGATATTGGACACCCCCATCATTTGCGTGGTGATTGGCGAGGGCGGATCAGGCGGTGCCCTGGGAATTGGAATCGGCGACCGTATCGCCATGCTGGAACACGCTTATTACTCGGTGATTTCACCCGAAGGTTGCGCAGGCATCCTGTGGAAGACTGCAACCGAGGAAACCAAACCCAAAGCGGCTGAAGCCTTGCGCCTCACATCGAAAAACTGCCTGAAGCTGAAAGTGATCGACGAAATCCTGCCGGAACCCCTCGGTGGCGCCCATCGGGATCAAAAGGAAATGGCTGGAACCTTGAAGGCTTTTCTCCAGCGTTCCATCCGGGAATTGAAAACCCTGAAGGGCGGAGCCTTGGTGGAATCCCGGTACGAAAAATTCCGAAGGATGGGACAGTTTCTGGATGGGACAACCCCATGAGGCCGGCAAAAGGGAACCGGGGAAAATGCGGCCCCCAATGCAACATAAGACATATTATCGGACACTAAATGAAGGCCGCCGGGGTGGCAGGGAACCATTTGGAACACACCACCAATGTCCGATAATCATCATTATGTTGCATTAACGGCCCAAACATGCCCCAGTGTCGACTGCACTGGTTTTCAAGGGGTTTTGGCTTTCTGGATGGCAGATTGAATCCCTGATAGAGTCGATTCCTTAAAAGGTTTTGAAGTTGGCGTGAGGACGCATCACCGGGGTGGGTTCATGGATCCTTGCAAGGTTCTACATCTCGGCATGGCCGGCCTGGGGATGATCTTTGAGGAAACCTATCTTCCGGTATTCCTTGAGTTGGCCCGAAAGCCCATCTGGATCCCCGGCGCCGGGCCTGTCACCTGCCAATTGGACCACCTTTACAGCCGGACAGGCTCCCGAGGGTCCATGATCCTGGCCAAACACGGCAAGGACCTTGGAAATCCAGGCAACCATGCGACCAGCGACCCTGCCCTTCCCGGCTTGGATGGCCTGCATGCGCTGATGATCGCCACCCCCGACAACCGCCATTTTCAATTGGCCAAAACGGCACTTCAGGCCGGAAAACACATCCTGATTGAAAAGCCCTCGGTGCTTTCCCTCCAGGAACTGGATGAGCTCCAGGAATTGGCCCTCAAGAACCATTGCCTGGCCCGGGTTGTTTACCACAAGCTTCTGGACCCGGACCATAAGCGGCTCAGGACATTGGTTCACGATGGAACTATACGCTCGGTCCGAAGCGGCTACGCGACACTCCTCGAGCCCCGGCAAATCAGCAGCGACCAGTTTTCCGAGTGGATTTCGGGTAGGAACCCGGGAACCTATGTCGCGGTCCATTATGTCAAACTGATCGATTTCACCTTTGGCATCGCCTCCGGACAAAATTGGGAACTTAAAAGGATAAGCGCGACCGGCCAACGCGGGATTGCCGGTCCCGCGCAGGGAAACACCTGGGACAGCGTCCAATTGCGGATCGAATACGCCTATCCGGACGGGCGCGAATCGGCCTTCGACATCCACACCAGTTGGGTCAATCCGGATTGCTTTCCGGGCTATGTTGACCAGGAAGTCCAGTTTCGTTTTGAAAACGCCACCTGGCTCGCCCACCAGCGCAAACGCGGCGTGGAGCTTTCAATCGAAGGCCTGACACCCCAAACCATCAAGGAAACCCCCAACCACCATTACAACGCCGAACTCCTCGAACCCTGGAACGAACGCCGCAGGCGGGGCTACGGTCTGGAGGTGATCAACAAGTTCCTGGAAGACCTGGCGCACCTGGAATTCGGCGGGCCCGAAAGCCAAAAGATCAATCGCCTGCGATCGCTGCGCGGGCAGTCCTGGTGCGACCTCTCGGCGGACAGGAACACCGTCGCGATCGTCCAGGCCATGGAGGCGATCCTGGATTGTCACGCCCAGGGGGCTCCCGGAGCCTGCGCCCTCATCAACACCCCGGAAGGAGGAATCTCCCTGAAATTCCCGGGATCATCTGAAAAAAGAGTCCTTTATTCCAACAGGGTTTGATTCCCTTCAGAAACGATGGCCCCGCCCCCGGAAGGAAATTGATGCCATGGAAACAACACCAAAGTCCATCCATCATGACCATGAACCGGTTTCCAACCGTGAAAGGGATCATGCCGCCTTGGCGGAGCCCAAATGTCTGAGAACTTTCACACCAACCCAGGCTGTCCTCGCCAGCGGCGCCGGTTCCCATGTTTGGACCCCCGATGGCAGAAGACTGGCCGATTTCACCTCGGGGGTGCTGGTCGCGAATCTCGGGCATAATCCGAGCCATTGGACCCGCCGATTCTTGCAACTGATGGGATGGCAAAATCTCCATGATTCCAAGTGTGAAATGAATTCGCAACCTGCAAACCAGCCAGCGGTAGAAGGCTGGTTTCAGGCAACGCCCCTTACCGCCTACAACGCCCTAACTCCGGTGGAGGTTGCCGCCTCCAGGATGCTGGTCCAATGCTGCTCCACCCGCCCGGGCGGTGGACGGCTTCAACAAGTGCTGTGGGCCGCCTCGGGGTCGGAAGCGGTGGTCAAGGCGCTTTGGGCCGCCCTGGGGCGTGACAAATCCCGGGATTTGATACTGGCCTCCCGGCACGGGTTTCATGGAAAAAAAGGGCTAGCCGGTGCCGTGACCGGCAGCGAGAAGGACAAGGAACGTGACGGCAGGGTGCGGTTTTTCTCGTTCCCCATGGAAGAGTGTCGCGACCTTTCCATGCGGGGTATACCGTTTGATCCAGCCCCATACCGCAGGGAACTGGAATCGATCTGGGTGAACCACGGGGGCAATTTCTCCGCCCTGATCACGGAACCGTACCTGGGAGGCGGCGGTTCATTCCATCCGCCCGTGGGCTTCCTGCAAATGCTTCAGGCATTCTGCAGGGAAAAGGACATTGTTTTCGTCCTGGACGAAGTCCAATCAAACTTCGGGCGCACCGGAGACCTGTTCGCTTTTGAAACCTACGGGCTTGAACCGGACCTGGTTGTTCTGGGCAAGGGACTGGGCAACGGCATGCCTGTCGCCGCCGTGGTGGGCCGGGGCGATCTGCTGGGAAGCATGGATTTCGGCGAGGGCTCAGACACCTGGAGCGCCAATCCCCTGGCATCAGCGGCTGTCCTGGCAACATTGGAATCGTTTGACAGGGACAACCCCATCCAGAGCATGAAAAAATCGTCCGCAATCATCGAAACCGGCCTGCTTGCGCTGAAGGGGGAAATCCCATTTGTCGCGCATGTGCGGGGCGAAAAAGGCGGGATGGTTTGGGGGGTGGAAATGCGGGACCATGGCGGGGTTCTCGCAAAAGAATGGGCCAACCGGTTTGTCCTGGAGTGCTACAGGGGCGAAGGAACCGAGGGAATTCACCTTCTTGGGCCCCTGGCGCAAAAGGTTGTCCGGATTTCTCCCCCCCTCGTGATCACCGAGGAAGAGGCGAGCGGCTGCATGGCCCTCATGATGCGGGCTGCCCGACGCCTGATCGCCCCAAGGCTATGATGTGATCCATGGAAGCCTATTTCGACCAAATACTCGGTGGAATCGCAGATCTGTTTCCCGACGGGAGCTTTCCGGCCCAATTATTCAACCTGCGAGCCTTGGTCGCGCTGACTTTTGTCGGGTCCATCTGCGGGCTGATGGGGTCCATGGTTGTCGGGAGCCGGATGGCGTTTTTCAGTGACGCGCTTGCCCACTGTGCTTTCGCTGGCGTCTCCATCGGTTTTCTGGTTTTCGAGATGGCGGTCGGGGGCCAAGGCAAAGATGACGGGAATTTCTGGCTGACGGTGACCCCCCTGATGATTTTTTTCGGGGCGGTGGTGGGATTGGGAATAGCACAGGTTCGGCACCGCACCAGGTTGGGAAGCGACACGGTGATCGGCGTATTCTTTGCCGGTTCCCTCGGATTGGCAGCCGCCCTCAGCCAATTGGTCCGCAAGCGTCGGTTATTTAACCTCGAGGAATTTTTATTCGGGGATCCCCTTCAGGTTCGCTCCAGCGACCTTTTATTTTTGGCGGTTGCCTTGGCGCTCGTTTGCCTGTTCCTCCGTTTTTTTTTCAACGGCCTTGTCCTCGGAAGCTTCAATTCAAGCCTCGCGCAATCGAGGAAAATCCGACACACCCTCCTGCAACATGGATTCATCATCCTTCTCGCCATCGTGGTAAATCTTTCTCTGCGGATTGTCGGTGTACTTCTGATCAACGCCCTGCTGATCGTTCCTGCGGCAACCGCCATGAATTTGAGCAAAAACTTAAGGCAAATGTTTTGGCTAACCCTAGCTATCAGCTTGGCCACTTCCATATTGGGGCTTTTGCTCAGCTGGGAGTGTTCAACCGCTGGTTACCCGTTGGGAACTTCCGGCGCCATTGTCCTTTTGAATGTGACCCTTTTCACGGGATCCCTTTTTGCCCTCCGGGAAGGCTCTCCCCAAAGGTCGTAATCGCGCAATACTGATTGCCTTCGGGGGCTAGCCGGACTGGAGAGCCGGTTTTAAGGGAACACCATGGAGTATTTGGAAAACTTGTCGGATAATGAGATGTTGAGGCCGCGGATTCACAGGAAACGGATATAAGCATGGCCGATACGGAAGTCCTCCTGAAGATCAAAGACTTCTTGCTGATCTTCACCAGCATCTTTTATGAGGCACTGCCATTCATCGTCCTTGGGGCATTGATCGCCGGGCTGCTGGAGGAATTCCTTCCCGGCAGTTTGCTGGCAAGGATATTTCCAAAAAGCGCGGCCATCGGAGTTTTCGCCGGAGGGGTTTTGGGGCTGGTTTTCCCCATGTGCGAATGCGGGATCATCCCCATCATGAGGAGGCTGCTCCGCAAGGGATTGCCCCTGAGCAGTTGCGTCGCCTACCTGCTCGCCGGACCGGTTATCAATCCGATCGTGCTGTTCAGCACATTCATGGCATTCAGCGGCATGGAGGACACCCTCTTATCAGACGGCAGGTCCCAATGGGGCGCGATTCCCATGACTTTGGCCAGGGCATTGGGTGCCTATCTGGTTGCGGTGGGAACCGGCATGATTGTCCATTTCCGGTTTGCTGATCCCGATCAAGTCCTTGTCCAAGGCGCCGGAGGCAAGAACAAGGAGGATGCGGAAGTCAAAGCGAAAGATTTTTGGTCCAGGCTGGACCGCATCACCGGAGTCGCGGTTCATGATTTTCTCGACATCGCGTTTTTCCTGACCCTCGGGGCGCTGCTTTCAGCGAGCATTCGCCTTTTTCTCACCCAGGATGAGATCAGCGCGCTCTCCGACACCTGGCCGATCCTTTCCATCGGCCTGATGATGTTGGTTGGATTCATCCTGTGCCTATGCAGCGAGGCCGACGCGTTCGTCGCTGCAAGCTTTGTCAAAATGATTCCGGCGGCAAAACTCAGCTTCCTTGTTTTTGGCCCCATGATGGATTTGAAGCTGCTGCTGATGTATACGCGGATTTTCAAACCGAAACTCATAATCACCATCATCGCAGCCGTTGCCATCCAAGTTTTTGCCTACATGGCGATCACCCATTTGGTGTGGTGGAACACATCCACCCAACCCGGCGCGGGCCAATCCCAAGTTGTTTTGGAGGAGAAGAAACAACCATGAGCGACCCAACAAAACCTTCCTTCTCCCTCCCCATGGCCGGTGGAGATTCCGGCCAGGCAGACCATGGGCACAGCCATGAGGGGGCCGGGCACTCAGGCCATGCGCAAGCGCAAACGGAGATTCTCATGCAGGCCATCTTGTGTGGATGCCTGGGATTGGTCGGGGTTTTCCTTTATTGGGGTAAAAAGGTTGAAATCATCCTGGCGACCAAATTCCACAACTGGCTTTTGGCTGGATCCATCACCCTGATAGTCCTCGCCCTGGCCAGGATTGTTTCGGTTTGGCGATTGACCATCACAGGCAGTGCGATCGCTGGCGGATGCTGCAACCATGCAGACCACCAGCGCGACCACGAATCCTGCAATGACCCGGGACATCAACATGATCACCCCCATGGGGCACACGGGTGCGAAGAGCATGGACATTCCCACGCCTACGAACCCATCAAGGCCGTCGTGCTGATGATCCCTGTGGGCCTTTTCTTGCTCAATTTGCCGAACAGCAGCTTCGCGGCTGTGCAGGCCCTTGACCTGAACCAAGTGGAGATCAGCTCATCGATCGCGGACCGCGGGACGGAAAACAATGTGAGTTTCCTCCAATTGGAAAGGGCGGCCCAGCGCGACGAAGCCAGGCAGCTTTACGAGGGAAAAACCGTTGCCCTAGTCGGACAATTTCAAGGCAATGACGATAAAAAATTCACCCTGATACGTTTCAAAATGAACTGTTGCGCCGCCGACGCCGTCCCCCTGAAGGGGGCCATGTTCGTCGATCCGAAAGCTCCGGCAAAAATTGACCACCCGCGTTGGAACAAAAAATGGGTCAAGGTAAAGGGGCAGGTCCAGTTCATCAAAATGAAAGACGGGACATTCATCACCGCGCTTGTTTTGCGCCCCAAAGACGACAATGACCTGAACGGTGACTGGATCCAGGAAACGATTCCTGATTCCATTTACCTTCAAAACTAAGCCACCAAACGAGGTCACCAAGTGATGCGATTTTCCCTGCTTGCTTCCGGGGATTTCAGGTTCTGGAGAACCTGGCTTTCCCTGTGCCTTCTTCTTTTCCCATTCGCCGTGCTATCGGCCTGCCCCTTCTGCACCATGCAGGGTCAAACCCTCACCGGTGATGTGAACGCCGCCAGCCTGGTCCTCTACGGAACCCTAAAAAACGCGAAGCTTTTACCAGGAGGAGACGGCCTTCAGGGAACCACGGAACTGGAGATCGACGATGTCATCAAGGACCACGAAATCCGAGGTGGGAAAAAAGTGCTAACTTTGCCCCGGTACGTCCCACCCTCCAAGGACGCCCAATACAAATATCTTGTCCTTTGCGATGTCTTCAAAAACAAGATAGATCCCTACCGTGGCGTTGCGTTTCTGCCGGAAAGCAAGGTTGGGAATTACCTTAGTTCCGCGCTGCGCCTAAAAGACGCCCCAGCGAACGAAAAGCTCAAATTCTTTTTCAATTGGCTGGATAGCGCCGATCCTGAAATCGCAAACGACTCCTACAAGGAATTCGGCAACGCGGATTACAAGGATTTCAGAGCCATGGCATCCACGCTGCCTGCCGACAAAATCGCCGGCTGGCTGAAGGACAAGGCGACACCTGGCTTTAGACTCGGCCTTTATGCCTCGATGCTCGGCCACTGCGGTACCAAAGACCAGGCAAAAATCCTGGAGGACCTCCTGGACGACAAGGAAAAACGCCTTTCCAGTTCCATAGACGGGGTCTTGGCCTCCCTGGTCCTTTTGGACAAGGAAAAAGGCTGGAAACGGATCACAAGCACCTTGTCTAACCCCAAGGAAGAATTCATGCTGCGTTTCGCGGCACTGAAAGCGGCCCGTTTTTTCCATGATTACCGACCGGACGTTGTCCCTGTTTCCCAGACCGTTGAGGCATACAAACCGTTACTTGACCAAGGGGATATCGCCGACCTAGCCATCGAGGACCTTCGAAAATGGAAGGCATGGGACATGGCTGATCTGGTGCTTTCCATCAAATCCAAGGAAGCCGGCAAAGTAGCCATTGTTCGACGCGCCATTCTTCGATTCGCCCTACGGTGCCCAGGGACCGCAGCCAAGGCGTTTGTAGAGAACGCCCGGACTGAAGACAAAAGGTCCGTGGAAGACGCGGAGGAGTTGCTAAAGCTGGAGGAGACACCCCCTGCCCCTCCAGCACCTGAAAAAAAGGTTCCCGCCAGCAAATGACAAGAACGCGTTGCAAGCACCTGCTCGTCTGCTTTCTGGTCATGATTGCCGAATTTCGGAAAGCAAACGGGTGCACTCTTTGCGCCTCCGTCAAACTTGTTTCCACCTTCCGTGAAGATTTTGCCAATCCATGGGTAAATGTCATTGCCAGCGGCCGATTGGGCAAAGCCATCCTGGGTCCGGATGGGGCAGGACTGACCGAATTCACGGTTGGGCAAGTTTTTCGCAAGCCAAAGGGTTGGGCTGATGCCCAAGTGCTTTCCTTTGACAAATATCTACCCGGTGGAGAAAAGACCCCTGACTCGGTTACCGTTCTGTTGGGAAACTGGGAAAAAAACCGACTAATTCCGATGCGAGCCATTCGCCTTGAATCGTTTAAAAGCCTTCCAGTCATTCAAAACCAGGTCGCTCAAAAATCAACTCCTGACGCCCGCTTCCTCGTGGAGATATTCCCCCAATTGATTCTTCGGGAACCCGAATTGGCATCGGACGCCTTCATGGAATGGGCCAAAGCCGAAGATAATTTGGTGGCCGCCGCAGCCAGGAAGCTTCCCCCTGACATGGTACGCGGTCTTCTACAAGAACAAGCCAATCCTTCCGAAAGACTGGGCCTCCTATCCTTTCTTCTGGGATGCTGTGGAAGCCCGGACAGGGACTCCACATTTTTGGATCAGGCTCTCCAATCGAAGGATCCGCGATGGAGAAACGCAAGGGACGGACTGCTGGCAGGGTTGGTCCTCCTGAATCCCACATTGGGATGGAAAAGGGCCCTCGAGTCCCTCTCGTCTCCAATGAGACCCCTGACGGAACGGTTGGCAACACTTCGAGCCTTGAAAATGCTTCATTCAACCGGACTGAAGGAATACCGCGAGCTTGAAAGCGTGGAGATGGTGGAAACCGTTGAAAAAGCCCTTGGGCAAAATGATTTAGCCGACATCGCGGTTGATTATCTGCGAAATTGGAAACAATCGCGGCTGGAAAAACAGGTTCTTTCAAGCTTTCCGGCCAAAGGCGAAGGGCCGCTTTTATCCAGAAGCATTTTGCAATACGCCATCTCATTTCGCGAGCGCCCGACCTGCGCCGCATTCCTGGAAAAAGTAAAAAAGGATCAGCCCGAGCTGGTTCAGGAAATCGAGCAAATATACGGCCATTCCCCCTGAGCCTTTGACCAATACCCGGCAAAAATCCATTTTAATTGAAGGATCAAAGGCGTGGAACCGGTTTGGGCGGTACATGTCGCGGACGGCCAACTGAATTCCCAAGTATGCCTTGCGGGTTGGTTGGCAGCTTGCCTGCTCCTTGGGATTGCCATTCGGGTAACCAAACCTGATGACATTCCAAGGATCGCGGTATTATCCGCGGTATTTTTTCTGGCATCGCTTCTGCATGTGCCGACCCTGATCGGGGCCCGCACTCATTTGCTGCTTACCGGGCTACTTGGAATTCTGCTGGGTTGGCAATCCCTGATCGCGATTGCCTGCGGTTTGTCGCTACAGGCGATACTTTTTTCACATGGCGGTGTTTTCAGCCTGGGGATCAACCTGCTTGTCATGGGAATACCAGCCATCATTTGTGGCCAGGTATTTCGTTTTTGGTCACAGAAGAAAATTGGAAAAGCAGGGCGGCTGACATCCACCTCCCTAAAAAGTCCGGCTTTTGCAACAGGCCTTTTTTCCGTTCTGCTGGTGTCATCCATTTATGGATTCGCCCTGCTTGTCGGGGGTTCGGCCGACTGGTGGCCCCAAATCATCGCAACCTGGATCATTCACGCCCCCCTTGCGATTCTTGAAGGGATTATTTGTGCGGGAGTCGTGGACTTCCAGGCAAAGGTCGCCCCGGAAACATTTTTTCCTGGGGCCCATCCAAAAATAATCGCTGACAGTCGGGGCGAGCCCGAAACGCATCTCAATTCGCCGGGGGAAGGAGATCAACCAGTTTGACTTCCCACTGGCCAAGGCCGACGGTGACCACAGCAACACCTTTATCGCGGTTCACACGGCTCACGGTTCCTTTTTGACCAAACTGGGGCAACAAAACCTCCTGACCAGGATGAACTGATTCACGCCAATTGTTGATAGTCATTTCCTGAATCCTGCGCCGTTCCTCCTTTTCCAGGAGCCGAAGCCTTGCGTCCTCCTGCCTTTTGATTTCAACATTCGCCTCCAAGGTCGAACGGTGAAGTAATTCCTCGGTCCTTTTTTGCCGCTCCAGTTCCTTCACACGGGCCAATCCGGCCTTCTTCTTGCGCAAATTCTTCCGTGCCCTGGTCAGCAAGCGGTCGGGCAAGGCCAACGACTTGGCGATTAGAAGCGCGCAACTTTTCCCTGTTTTCCCTGAAACCAACCGGTAGGTAGGCCGAAGGGAAACCGGATCAAATTCCACCCCCGCGTTCAACATTTTCGGTTTGTGCAATGCGTATTTCTTGATGTCACCCAAATGGGTGGTCACCGCCGCAAGACACCCAAAATCGGACATCTCCGAGAGGATAGCCTGCCCCAACGCCGCCCCTTCAGCAGGATCTGTTCCCGCCCCCATTTCATCCAAAAGAATCAGGCTTCTGGCGGTGGCCGCACCCAAGATGCGCGCAACCTGTGTCATATGGGAACTGAATGTGCTGAGGGATTGTTCCAGCGACTGTTCATCACCGATATCCGCGAAAACCGAATCAAAGACGGGCAGGCAGGTCCCCTGCCCCGCCGGAACCGCCATTCCACTTTGGGCCATCAGGGAAAGGAGTCCAATGGTTTTGAGGACAACGGTTTTGCCACCGGTGTTGGGGCCGGTAATCACCAAAATGTCATGCCCACCACCCAAGCCCACATCAATCGGCACAACCTGTCTCGCCGCACCACCCTGCGCGGATTCCGACCCCATTTTTCCATTTCGGAAAATATGCATCAGCAACGGGTGCCTGGCGCTTTTTAGCAACAACGCGTTGTCCCCCGAGCAATGCGGGACAATCATTTGAAAATCCAGGGCGTATCTGGCCTTGGATTGAATGAGATCCAATCGGGCCATTTGGCTGATGGCGTGGCCCAGTGGATTGGCCACCTTGGCAACCTCTCCGGCAAGGCGCCGGAGAACCTTGCGGACTTCCCTCTCTTCCTCAACCTTGAGTAATCCCCGTTCCACACCCAGACTAGCCACACCAGCCGGCTCGATGAACAAGGTCTCCCCGCTGGCGCTTGTTCGATGAACCACCCCGGAAACCCTATGGCGGTGGTTCGAGGCAACCGGAAGCACAAAGCGATCCCCCTCCATCGAGGCGTTGGGATATCGCAACACCTTGCGGATTTCCGGGTCCTTCAGCAGCCTGGCCACCATGGCCTTGAGGCGTTCGTCCACCTCATTGATCTTGCGCCTGACCTCGGCCAAATCAGGGCTGGCCATATCCAGGACATGGGCCCGGGAGTCTATGCAACCCTGGATCGTTTTCGCGACAGGCCCCAGATCGGGAATGGTTGCGGCAAGCTCGCCGAGGCGGTGATGCTTTTCATTGAGCTTGCTCCTCCAGCGAAAAATGGCCCCGGTGACCAGGAGGACCTCCGCGATCTCGAGCAATTGACCCGCATCCAGTTGAGCCCCTATGGCGGCCCTCCTTACCAATAGCCGGACATCCTTCAGGCGCTGGACGGGAGGCCCGATATCAACGGAAACCGCATCGATCATCTCGGCCAAAAGGGCTTGTTCATTCCGGATTTGGCCAAGATCCCCCAGCGGAGTCAATCCAAGGGCCAATTCCCTACCGAGGCTGCTCTCAGCGTAGGTCGCAAGCAAGTCGCGAACCTTGGGGAATTCCAAAACTTCTGCCGACCTGATGTCCATTTTCTTCCCGTCAAAAAATCAGCCAATTGCAAGTGCCGAGAACGGCCACAACATTCAAGGTAGGCCATCCCGCTTTGCCTAATTCCTATTATAAAATGAATGAGCAAAGCAGTTTTCGATGTATTGGTGGCAGGTGGCGGCATTATCGGCCTGACCACAGGTCTCCAGTTGGCCCAAAGCGGGCATTCTGTCGCCATTTTTGACCGGGGAAATTTCGGCCAGGAGGCTTCCTGGGCTGGTGCTGGTATTCTCGCCCCGCCCCAGACCTCCCCGGATGCCGGCCCGCTCGATCGCCTGCGGGCCATTTCAATCCGTGGTTTGGCATCCTTTTCCGCGGAACTCCTTGAACTTACGGGATTAGACAACGGCTACCAAGTCTGTGGCGGTCTGGAAATACCACTGGATGGGGAAACCGCCCACCCATGGTGCGACACTTGGACTGAACATGGGATTCGTTATGAGCCCTGGTCTATTTCAGAATGCAGATACAGGTTTTCGGCTCTCTGTGACCACTCCATAAAAGGGGTGAATTGTTTTTGGCTGCCGGATAAGGCTCAAATCAGGAATCCATGGCATATCAGCGCCCTGTTGGAACGATTAAAAGCCCTGCCGGTGTCACTTCATCCCAACGAGGCGATCGAGGAGTGGGACAAACCCACGGAAAAATCGGGCGCCTTATCCGCCAAGTCAGGAAAGAAGACTTATCATTTCCGAAATGCGGTAATTTGCACCGGGGCCTGGACCAAAGCAATCTCGCATCATTTGGGAATCATGCTTCCCATAACCCCGGTGAAAGGGCAGATCATCCTGTATCAAGGCCGGACAGGGTTGATTCCCGGAATCGTTGAACAGGGAAAAATGTATCTTGTGCCGAGGAAAGACGGCCTCGTCCTTTGTGGTAGCACCGAGGAATATTCAGGTTTCGATAAGACTTGCAACCCGAATTCCGTTAGCCATCTCCACCATTGGGCCACTCGATTGGTTCCGGCCCTGAAGGATTGCCCGATTGTCAAAACATGGTGTGGGCTACGCCCGGGGAGCCCGGACGGGGCCCCTTTCATAGGACCCTTGCCCGAATTTCCCCAAATAATGGTTGCCGCAGGACATTTTCGTTCCGGACTTCAACTTTCATGGGGAACAGCCCATCTCATCACGGGAATGATGGGGGGAACGATTTCACCACTGGATTGGGATGCCTTCTTACCATCCCGCCCGAAAGGATTCCTGACCAGCGTTTTCCAGAATTAACAGGCTTCAGGCGGATTCCGTTTCAAATGGAGGCAAACATTTGGGCGATATCGTCAGCATAAGCCTCAATCACAAGGCCGATCTGACCCCGCCGCAGAATCCTTAAATCTGCTTCAACAGTCTTGTCATACCAACGCCTTAGGCTTGATTCACCCATCCTGGCCGCGAGGGTCGAACTGTTTTGAAACAGTTTCCCAGTATTCTCGGCCACTCCTACCAATCCCAAGTGGTGGCGCATTATCTCTGAAATAAAGCAAGCCAGCAGGAAAAGCACCTTGCGAGCAGCCGGTCTTTGGGTAGCACCTGTTGGACCGGCGTGATCCACCCAACTTTTCCATTCGTCGGCCCATGCGCAGCAATTGAATCTGCCAGGCATCAACTGCTGGGACAGACTGTTCCACAATGTCCAAACCCCAGGTTCCGCCAGATCCAATGCCCTTCCTGGAACTCCCGCCGAAAGTTTCACCACTTCCCTTACTTTGTTGGCATCCAAGCCTCCCTTGGTCTCCAATACACGCAGGGTTTCCTCGTCGGAAAGCCGGTTAAAGTGCAAGGATTGGCACCGGGAACGAATGGTGGGCGGCAATCTCTCCGGATTTTCACTCAGCATCGCCACCCACATCCCAGCGGGGGGCTCCTCTGATGCTTTCAAAAAACTGTTGGCAGATTCCTCATTCAGGAAGTCCACATCCTCGATCACAGTCACCTTTCGGTCGGCCAGGGAGGGCCTCAACCCGAACCATTCAATGACCTCTTCCATTAGGGCCATTTTGAATTCCTGGTCTTCCTCAGGTTTTTTGAAAACTCGTATATCAGGATGTGTACCGGCATCAAACAATTCACAAGAACGACAGTTCCCGCATCCCGCAAATTTCACTGCCGATTGCTGGCGGTGGCAAAGCAAATACCTGGCAACCCCGCGGGCAAAGAGTCCGCGCCCTATCCCAGAAGGCCCGACCAACAAACTGGTTTGGCCCAATCGCCCCCTTTCCAAAGCCTTCCGCACCACCTTGATGGGACGCGAATGCCCAATGAGGCCCACACCAAGATCTTCCATGAAATCCATGCCTAATAAGGATTTTTGTGATCCGTATACAGTTTAATCAGACACCAAAACCCCGGATGATTTCCCTTTGAACCCTTGCTTGGACTTCAACTGGATCCCCCAGGGCGGAAATCACCCGAATCTGGCCATGGCAGTTTTCGGCCTCCTGAATGTAGCCCTGACGCACCAACCGAAAGTAATCCAGGCCCCTGGACTCCATTCGGTCGGGGCGACCTTTCAAACGCGCCAATGCAACCTCCGCAGGCAGGTCGAGCACCAAAGTCATTTCCGGCAAAAGGTCACCCGCGGCAAAACGACCAGCTTGCCACATCCGGGCCACATCCAAACCCGCCCCGTACCCCTGGTAGGCGATAGTGGACAAAAGGAACCGGTCCAGGACCACGTCGTGACCACGGTTCAGGGCGGGCCGGATGATCTCGTCCACCATTTGGGCCCTGGCTGCGAAAAAAAGCGACATTTCGCATTCCCGGCTCATGGCCCCCTTATGGCCGAGCAGTAGCTGGCGCACCTGGTTTCCCAATTCTGTTGACCCGGGATCCCTTGAAAAAACAACTTTTCGCCCCAAACCTTGTAGCCAATCGACCAGCATTTCACACTGGGTGGATTTGCCGGTTCCATCCAATCCTTCCAAGCAGACAAACAGAGGAGTCAGGGGCAAATTCATCTTTCTGGTCACCCCCGGTGCTGGTCAACCAATGGAAATGGGCCGCCCAAATGGTTACTTACCCGGGCCTTTTCCAACAGCGCATCCACCGTGTCGCCCGCATGGTAACTCGACCGGACAAACGGGCCGGAAGACACATGGGCGAATCCCAGCTTTTCCGCCATAGCCTTCAAACCATCGAATTCTTCAGGGGCAACAAATCGGTCGACAGGAATGTTGTTAGTGGTTGGCGTCAAATACTGCCCGATGGTCAGCATGTCGCATCGAGCCTCCCTCAAATCGGCAAACACCTCTAGCAGTTCGTCGTTGGTTTCCCCCAAGCCAACCATCAGACCGCTTTTGGTCAGGGACTGCGGACGGCATTCTTTGGCATGGCGCAACACCTTCAAGCTACGGAGGTACTCAGCCCTGCCACGGGCTCGCCGATACAAACGGGGAACCGTTTCGATGTTGTGATTGAAAACTTCCGGATTGGCAGCCATGACCGTTTCCACAGCGGCCAAATCGCCTTGGAAATCCGGAGTGAGAACCTCCACAGCGGCACCCGTTTTCTCCCGAACGGCCAGGATGCACGCCTTGAAATGCCCCGCACCCCCGTCGGACAAATCATCCCTGGTGACCGAGGTAATCACCACATGCTTCAACCCCAGACGGAGGGCAGCCTCGGCCAATCGTTCGGGTTCGTCCTGCTCCACCGGTTCCGGATCGCCCTTGGGCACCGAGCAAAATCCGCACGGACGAGTGCACTGGTTTCCAAGAATCATGAACGTGGCGGTCCGCCTTGAATAGCATTCAGGACGGTTTGGACAACGGGCGCTTTCACAAACTGTCACCAAACGAAAATCGGTGATCAGGTTTTCGGTAAAGAATCCTTCGTTTCCTGCAGGGAGGGGGCGCTTCAACCAGGATGGCAATCGTTTTCCAATTCCAACCGAGTTTTTTGTTTGAACCAAACCAAGCTCAAGGATGTTCCCCATCACGTGCCCTTCCCCGAGCCATTTGACCATTGAGTCCTATTCTAGCCCAACAATCATTAGCCGCATTTTCACTTAACCCGTAAAGTGATTGATTGCGGCGCTTTTGGTTGCAATCATAAAGAAGCTTGTTTGATCAGGATGTCACTGAAAGGAGTGCGTGGAATGTTCCACAAATTGTTTAAATCTGCAATGGCCAGCCTGGTTTTTGCACTGGCGTTTTTTGCCCAGGCCACCGCATCCCAAGCTGCCAATCCAGTGGTCACGCTGGAAACCTCTATGGGCATCATCAAAATAGAACTATATCTCGAGAAATCACCAGTTACTGTCAAGAATTTCATCGATTATGTGGAAACAAAGCACTACGACGGGCTTATTTTCCACCGCGTGATTCCCAACTTCATGATCCAAGGCGGTGGATTCGAACCCGGGATGAAGGAAAGGAAAACCAAAGCCCCCATCTTGAATGAGTCCAAAAACGGCCTCGAAAACAAGCGTGGCACCTTGGCCATGGCTCGAACCAGTGAACCGGACTCGGCTTCCAGCCAGTTTTTCATCAATGTGGTTGATAACGGATTTCTTGACCGGGCCAAATCCCGTGACGGGGTTGGTTATTGTGTTTTTGGAAAAGTGATCGAGGGCATGGAAGTTGTGGACAAGATGAAAACTGTCAAAACGGGCAGGTCCGGCCCTCATGGGGATGTCCCTGAAGATGACATCATCATCAAAAGCGCCAAAGTGGCCAAGTAAGCAAACAGATTTATTCCATTTTGACAACCCAAGGAAAACGACATGTCAGAGAAAGTGATTCTGGAAACCACACTCGGGAAAATCGAGCTGGAATTGGATTCGGCCAAAGCTCCGAAAACCGTTGCCAATTTCTTGGCCTACGTGGATGAGGGGTATTACGATGGAACGATATTCCACCGGGTCATTCCTAACTTCATGATCCAGGGGGGAGGCTTCCTTCCCGGCATGAAACAGAAAAGCACCAAAGACACCATCCAAAACGAATCAGCCAACGGCCTGAGCAATCTGCGTGGCACCATCGCCATGGCCAGGACCTCGGCCCCACATTCCGCGTCCAGCCAGTTTTTCATCAATGTGAAAGACAATCTGTTCCTGGACAAAAGCCAGGCGGCAGACGGGCATGGGTATTGCGTGTTTGGCAAGGTCTCCGAGGGATTGGATGTGCTGGACGCCATCAAGGTAGTTCCCACCGGAAACAAGGCTGGCCATGGGGATGTGCCAATTTCGGATGTGAAAATCGTCAAGGCCGTTCGGGCCTAGAAAGCCAAGGCAAATCTTCGACGCGGGGCGGGCACCTCTGCCCGCCCCGCACCATTAGGTAGGCTTGAAACGGATCACCTTCAGAACCAGAATTTCACGTTCCCCCCGGGTCGCCACCTCATCCAGCATGGTCGCAATATCCGGCTGGATGCTTTTTTGACTCCAGACCGTTGACACTTTGTGTTGAATTGACACCGGCTGATCCATCCGGACCACACTCTCCCCGGCAGCATTTCGCACCAGCCGAACCATCACCTCGTTGACACCACTGGTTCGGACATTGATCCTGTTGGCCCCTTTGTCCACCCAAGCGGCGATGGTTGCCGGCTGAATGGATGGATTCCATTGACTCCCGGTCATTTGCGTTGTTTTGCTCGTGTCACTTGCCCCAATCCAGTAGAAACGGTCATCTGTGGGCCGAAGGGTGCGGTAATCGTTTCCCAACACCCCAAGTCCACCGCCATTTCCCAAACCGGTGAGGCTGTACTGGCGCCGCTTGGGACGCATCCAGTCGAAAATCTGCGGGACTTCCCCGGCGAACCACTCCACCCCCCTGCCCTTGTATTGGGTCCAAATCATGGGAAAGGACCTGCTGGCCCAGCTGGTGAATATTTCCCGGTTTTTCAAATTCAAATCCCCAGCGTAGTCCCCGTTGCACACATAGAAAGGAACCTGCTGGGCATTGCGCCAATATGCCATTGGAAAGTAAAAAGCCCCACCTGACATCGGGATTACGCCGGCGAACCAATCCGGGTGCGCAAGGCCGATGTCAAAAGCGGCATTCGCACCCCCATCCAACCCGAACAGAAACACCTTGTCATCGTCCAAACGGAAGCGGGATTTGGCACTCCGAATAGCACCAAGCACCGCATCGTGCTCATTTGGACTGTAGGCATATCCTGATTTTGCCCCACCCAATTCCCAGTGGGGAGCAACCAAGACATATCCCTCCTGACCTGCCAGAACAGACCATTTTTTCAAATGATCCTCCGGCTTTTCCCCGGACCCGTGCAGTACCACCAAAAGCGGCCATTTCTTTCCCTGGTGATATCCGGGAGGAAGCAGCACATGGTACCGGGGCTCTCCCCTTTCCCCGGAATCGGGAACCATTTCCTTGACCTGTGAGGGAGCAACCGTGGCATCTCCCAGCACGGGGGGGAGATTGGGAATCATCAAAAACAGATCGTCCTTGCTTGTCGAGGTGGAATTCAATTCCGCCTCGACAAATTTGTCCCTTGCGGTTTTGCCCGGAAGCCGCAAGGCCGTCAGCAACTTGGCGCGCAAATCAGAGACCTGTACGGCCCGAGCCGGCTTGTCCTCGGCAGCGGCCTTGCCGAGCATCCAACCTGAAATGGCCAATGCCGCCATTTTTCTCGTATTTTCAGGAACCGATTCCAACTTGCCCATGCCAGTCAGGGAGTCAGCTTGTCCTAAAAATCCTTCCAGGCGATTCAAACCGTCCAAATGAAATTCGCCGATCACAGACTCCAACGGCCTTACCAATGGGTCGTCCTTGGCCAGCATTGAGGCGACCTTGTTCAGCAAACCCCTAGCCCTGACCTCTCTCTCCAAGGCGGCATCAGCATCGGCGGAAATGATCCGAAGATCTTCCGAAAACCGCTCATCCGTGTTTTCGGAGGGCAACCCGGACAAAATCTCCTTCGCTTGTTTGTACTGACCACTTTTGGAATATCTTTTGGCAACCGTCAGAATTTGATTGTTTTTCAAGGCGGCCACAGTGCCCTTGGATTTTTCCAGGATGGTCTCCCCGTCCTTTCCAAAACCGGCAATACGCGCCAGCTCATTTTCCGCCTCAGACAATCGCCCGGCCTGGACAAAGAAATTCAGCCTTTTCGCGGAACGGAGCAATCGATCTTTGGCAGGAGCGTCGGGCTTGTCCATCGCATCGGGATTGCTGTCCAACAATTTCCGGAGGGTTTGGTCTGAAAATTCGGTGGTCAGATACATGCAACCCCAACGATGGCGGTTGATGGCGTCCACCCTGGCCCAGGTTGGCGTCACCGTGCCCAGATGATGCCTCATCCCAACCAGACCGCCAGGCCCCTTGAAAATAAAACTACGATCCCACTTGTCATCCCATTCATCCGATTGGACGATTTCCCAAATACTGGGCATGGGCCTTCCGTGCGGAATAAAAATCACCTTGGGGAAACTGAATTTTTCCTCGCTCTCCGGCTGATCTTTTTCAGCTATACGGGCCTGGGATGGCAAGAAATATTGGCGGCGGACACCGTCATCGACCTGAAAAAAACCTTTGGGGTACGCTATGGGTTCCTTGGTTGCCGGATCCAATTCGATTTGGTGGTCGCGCCGAACTTTTCCCTGGAGGACAAAACCATCCTTCATGAAGACCAAATCCGCATGAACCGGCAGGGCGCTGGCGAGAAAAGCGACGGCCAAAATCAGGCATCCGACCCACTTTATCCGGTGGCCGTTCGAAAGGATTTTTTTGGAAGGTGTCGAAGTGGAATCCATTGGTTTCATCCCTGGCGACACGGTAATTGGCCTGTTATAGCAATGGCGTGCTCTACCTAATTATCGCTGTAATCGATTTAAAACCGAAATGTTTTGTGCCATCGTCAATCAGATGGTTTGGGGGAAACCTTTTTGGGAAGGCCAACACTCGAATTTTCAATCGTAATGCGGATAAAAATCGAATCTCCTTCCCGAATTTGGTCTCATTCCAAATTCTGGAAACTTTCAAAAAACACGAATCAACGCAACACAATTTTATATAAAAGGATATAATAATCGCTTTTCAAATACAGATAATTATCCGCTTTGCTAATACCATCCCCACTAACCACACTTTTTGCGGAAATTTTCATCCCGGTTTCGAAGTGGGAGAATGGCGCAGAGGAATCCGTAAGCAATAATTTTCCGTCCATGTGACCATCAGGATTAACCCATGTCAGAAATCACCTCACGATTGCCCATTGGCTCCGTTCGATCCGAGGCGGATGGTCGGCGATTTTCCGCGATATGGAAATTGTTGGTGGTGATATTAGGGGTGCTGATTCCAGCCACCGGGATGCTCCATGCCGGGCCCCTTCCCCCGGATTTCGTCTCTCAACTTCGGGTGAAACTGGAAAACCCCTCTCCCGACCGCGTCAGGGCAAGTCTGGATCTGATTGAAAAAATGACATCCTCAGGCGAGCTTTCCAGGGCACTCCTGTTGCCTGAATGGCAGGGGCAGTATTTGGACGGGGACAACCTGGAAATATTCAACGCGGCACTAGATAAATTTGTAATCACCTCGCAAAAAGGGCTTTCATCACAGTCGCCCTTGGTTCGCAAGCAAACCGCACGGATCATCGCGGAAACCGGATCGGTGAATTCTGGATCTTCCTCCATCGGGGGCGCGGAACGATCGGTCGCAAGAGATCCCGCCTTCCGAAAGGCTTTTCACAAGTTTCAAGACCAGCTTTTTGAAATATGCAAAACAGACAACGAGGTTCGGGGGGACGCCTTGTTTTGCCTGGGCAGGATTGATTCCAACCCAGGTCGCCTGGGAAGCCTCGTCGCGGAAATTCTCAAGCCAAAATCAAACACTCCCAACGACGTGCCCGAAAGGATGGCCGCGGCGGATTCAATCAAGGCACGCGCCAACAGTATTGCCACTTTGGTCCGCCAACGAAGGGCTTTGAACCTGGAGGAGCTCAGTAGAAGCCGGGCCCATTTCCTTGAGGTCCTGACCGCTTTAATTCCGCCCGCGGTGATCGGGCTTTCAGACCCTTACCCAAAGGTCGCGCTGTTGTGTTCCGACTGTGTGAACGAATTGACCGAAGCGATGGTCGACAGCGACATCGTCATCCAAGTGCGAGATCTGGATCCCTCCATCCAGGAAGGTAACGATGTTTTTGCCAGCCGTATCGCGGCTGTCAGGCAGGATCAAAAAGAACTTCTACCAATGGCCAAAACCCTTCGCACCCATTCCGCCCAAATCCTGACCTTGGGACTCCGAAGAGGCCAGGACATTCATGCCCGTCAGGAAACCCTGCTTTTGCTGGAGGATTTCGCGGTCATCCGCAGGAAAATGTTCGACCAAGAAACCCGGTTGGCCAAGGCGGAATCATTGGCCGGCTTGGAAACCCCAAAAAACAGGATGCGCGACCTTGAGGTCTTCCCTATCTCGGAGGAAGGCACCAATTCCATCCTGCAGGCCCTATTGGCCGGATTGGCTGACAACGAATCATCCATCCGTTTGACCACGGCAAAATCGGTCGAGGCAATCATCGGGCTGCCTGACATCCTTCAGGAACTTCGCCAATCGGACCGGGACCGTCTTCTGGACGCCCTGCTGACGGAATTGGACAATGAAACCGACATCTACGTCCAGACAAACCTGATCCGCGTCCTGGGCATGGTTGCCCCCAGCAAACATGAAAAGATCGTGCCAGCCCTTGTCCGCATGCTGGGCACACCTGATGTGGATGTCCGGGTGCAAACGGTGAACGCGCTCAAGAATTTCGAAAGCAAGGCATCCGGCGCGGTGAAAGGCTTGAGCCTGGTGGTGGATCAGGGGGATCCTGAATTCAGGATCATCGCCATGAAGGCCATCGAGGCCATCGGCACCGAGGCGGCCGGATCCCTGCCCAAGGTCGCCAACAATTTGAAACACACCAATCCGGAAGTCCGCGCCTACGCTGCGCGGGTTTTGGGGCGCTTCGGGAAGGCCGCGATCCAACACGCACCGGATCTTCAGAAACTGCTGAATGATCCCTCACAGGAGGTGCGTATGCGCGCAGAGGAAGCGAGCCTCCAAATCCTGAACGGCAACTAAAGCAATTCATGGAGCCGGTTCGATGACCGCGGTCATCGAACCGGCACAAGGCCTACCCAAATAAGGGTCGGGCCCGTAAGTGTGGATTTGCTCCTGTTTCAACTCTGCATGTTCCCGGGTGGTCGTCAGGACAATCACCCGGCCATTCTCATCCACCTCTCGAGCCATTTGGTATCCCCTTTCAGGCGGATGCCCGAAGAGTGCCATCAGCATTTCGATCACATACTGGTAGGTATGGTCGTCGTCATTCAGCAGAATGACATGGTAGGGAGGCTGCCGCCTGGTGTTCTCGACAAGCTTGGGTTTTGCCTTTTCCGGAACCACCATGGGCGTTCCCGATAATTTTGGCTGATTCATTTTCGTCTCGCGATTGGGTACCTGAACCCCACAGGCTCATGTGGAACGGCCAATACAAACAATGGTGATATCGTCGTGGGGGTATTCGCGCCCGGCGGCGTGCCTGTCCAGCGCCTCCACCATTTTTTCAACAACCACGGATGGATCCGCGTTGAGGTTGTCTGACAGCACCTTTTTGATCGCATCCATCCCAAACTGGTCACCCTTGACACTCATTGCCTCGCTCACCCCATCGGAGTAGAGGAGGAGTTTGTCACCGGGATTGATGGTGAATTCCTGGGATTCGAAGGGAAATTCATCCGTGACACCCAAGGGAAGCCCGGTGATATCGTCACTGACCACATCCCGGATTTGCCCACCGTCGGCCGGAACCAGCAAAGGAAGCATATGCCCGGCATTCACCACGACCAGCTTGTTGGAGGCGGGGTCAATGACAACCGTCTCAAATGTGACAAATTTGGACAACTTTTCGAGGGTTGGGTAAAGAACCGTGTTGATCTTGGAGACCGCCTGCCCGACATCCGGCTCTGTCAACAGCCAGAATCTTGTCTCGGAGGAAACTTTCCCCATGATCAGGGCAGCAGGAACGCCTTTGCCAGCCACATCCCCGATGGCGATGGCCAACCGGCCACCTGGCAGTTCGGTGTACCCGTAATAATCCCCTCCCACCTCCTGGGCTGACTTGTAGTAAGCCTTGCAGGTGTAACCGCCGATGTTGGGCTCGTTTTCTGGAAGGAAGCTCGACTGGACTTGCTTGGCCAGTTTCATGTCGGCGTCACGCGAAGCCTTCGCATTCGCCTCCTGGAGGGCGCGCTGGTGCATTTTGGCGTTTTCCAGCGCAATTGAGGCCTGGTTTGCCACACACCAAAGCAGGCTCAAATCCTCCTTGTTGAACTTTTTGGCACGATCCTGGGTGTCTAGCTGAACCACCCCGAACGGTTTGCCTGAAAGTCCGATCAGGGGAACACACATCACGGACCGGATGCGGAAATCCACCACGCTTTGGCTCATTCCGACAGCGTCGCTCCGGCTGGCGTCATCGGCGGTGAAGGCTTCGCCCGACTCCAGGCAACGCTTGACAATAGTGCGGCTGAAACGAGCGCTGGTTTCATCCTGCGGCCGGCGGGTCTTCAGCACCTTGGGTATGAGCCTGGCGGGATTGGCCTCGTCCGCCAAAATGATGAAGCATCTGTCTGCCTGACGGAACACCTGAAAAAGAGTATCGGCGACCTTGGGAAGAAGTGATTCCAATTCGAGGGTTTTGCTTAGATTCCCGCTAATCTCCAAAAGGCCGCGCAATTTCTCCGCCGGCTGGGCTTCCAGCACCTGATTGTTATTCGCGACAGTCGCCTCGATGCTGGGGATATCCTCTTCCCCGGTATCCCCCTCACCCTCATCCATGATCATCGGTTGGGCGATCGCGGTTTCCTGCTCAGGCAATCCTGCGACCGTGAATTCGACATCACAGATTCGGATGCGGTCGCCGTTCTTCAGAGGGGATTCGGACAGTTTCGCGTCGACACGATTGTTGTTGAGGAACGTGCCGTTTCGACTCTCGTTATCGTGCAAAAAGTAGGACCCATCTGCCCGGATTATTTTGGCATGTTCCCTGCTCACCGATGTGACCGGGATGACAATATCGCAGGCGGCCTGCCTGCCAAGGATGATGGAATCCTTGTCCAGGGAGTAAACTCTGCCTTCTTCCGGCCCTTTTGTCATGGAAAGCTTGACATCTGACATCGGGCGCACCCCAACAGTTAATCCTGAAAAACAGCCTGCACAACCTGATACTAATCCACCCTAAGGATGGGCTTCAACCATCGCAACCACGGGCCCTTATTTTTATTGGAGCCGGACAACAAGGTCACCGGTTTCAACCTGGGCTCCCGCGCCTAGGGCGACCTCCGCCACCGTCCCGGGGTTGGAAGCGCACACGGTTGTCTCCATTTTCATCGCCTCAAGGGTGAACAATTTTTGGCCGGCCTGGACCTTGTCGCCTTGGGAGACCAAAACCCTTGAAACAAGCCCAGGCATGGGGGCAGCCACCTGAAGGGGATCGGACAGATTGGCCTTGGTTCGGACCGCACCTTTGCCCATGAGCGCCTTGTCCTGGATCACCACCTCTCGGGGCTGACCGTTTAGCTCGAAAAAAACCGTCCGCATGCCATCGGCATGGGGCTCCCCGACCGTGAGAAACCGGACAATCAGGGTTTTCCCCTTCTCAATCTCTATGCTTGTCTCCTCACCGGCGGTCAACCCGTGAAAAAAAACCGGGGTGGGAAGGACGCTGGTGTCGGAATACTTCAGACGATGTTCCAGGTATTCCTGGTGAACCTTCGGGTACAAGACCCTGCTCAGGATTTCACCATTGTCGGGGACGTGTCCAAGGATCTTGGCCAACTCGGACTTGGGTTTTTCCCAATCCACCGGGGGCAGGATGGCACCCGCCCTGCCCTCCATGGGTTTACGGTCCCTCAGAACACGCTTGCGCAATTCGGCAGGGAACCCGCCGTATGGTTCGCCTAGCCGCCCCTCGAAGAATTCAACCACCGATTCCGGATAGGATAGCTCGCGGTTGCCCTCGAGCACATCCTTGGGCCCCAGGTTATTGCCGACCATGAACAGGGCCATGTCGCCGATAACCTTGGAAGTGGGTGTGACCTTCACAATGTCGCCAAACAGGATGTTGACCTGGGCGTACATCTTGCAGACTTCCCGCCATCGGTCGCCCAAGCCCAGGGACACCGCCTGCTGGTAAAGGTTTGTGGATTGCCCTCCCGGCATCTCGTTTTCATAGATATCGGCGGCGGGGGCTAATTGGCCGGTTTCAAAAGGCCAGTACATGCGTCGAACCGCTTCCCAATAATCAGCCGTGGCCTGCAAATATTCACGCTTGATATCGGGGTCGCGCTCGTGGCCCCGCAGGCCTTCAACCAACGCATTCAAATTCACCTGGCTAGTCATACCGGAGAACGGGGCCATGGCGACATCCACTATGTCCACCCCCTCCTCAGCGGCCAGGACCAGGGAGGCAAGTTGGCCGCCGGAGCAATCGTGGGTGTGCAGATGGAGTGGAAGGTCAGTCTCCTGGCGAAGCGCCCTGACAAGCAATCTGGCAGCGGTTGGCTTCAACAAGCCCGCCATATCCTTGATGGCGATGAAATGGGCGCCGCGACGGACGAGTTCCCGTGCCAGCCCGACATAGTAGTTCAGGGTGAACTTGCTTCTAGCCGGGTTGGTGATGTCCCCGGTATAGCAGATCGCCGCCTCGCATATTCCCTGGGTTTTCCGCACCGCCTCGATGGCAAGCGTGAGGTTTTCCAGACCATTGTTGGCATCGAAAACCCGGAAGAGATCGATCCCGGACTGGGCGGCTTCCTTGACAAACGCATAAACCACATTGTCCGGATAGTTGGTGTAGCCAACCGTGCTGGCAGACCGAAGCAGCATCTGAAAAAGGATATTAGGGACAGCGGCCCGCATCCTGGCTAGGCGATCCCACGGAGATTCCTTTAGGAACCGCATGGCGGTATCAAATGTCGCCCCTCCCCACATCTCCAATGAGAAAAGGTCATGGTGGTGGTGAGCGTAAGCGGGGGCCACCTTGAGCATGTCGTGGCTACGAAGCCTGGTCGCAAGCAGGGACTGATGGGCGTCACGAAAAGTCGTGTCGGTGAGAAGGAGTTTTTTTTCAGCACGCACCTCGCGCGCAAAAGCATCGGCTCCCACCTGGAGAAACCGTGTCCGGCTTCCGTTGGGGGGGGAAACCGACTCATCCACTCCCAAGGGAGGAGCCGAAGGGCTAGATGGCTTTAAGCCCGCGGGGTGTTTTTTGGATCCGATTTCCGGGTGCCCGTTGACAATCAATTCGCCGATGTAGCGCAACAGGCGACTGGCGCGGTCCTGACGCACGGGAAATTCAAATAGCTCGGGTGTCTCGTCAATGAAGCGGGTGGTGCATTTACTGTCCAGAAACGCGGGATGGGCAATCAGGTTGATCAGGAACGGGATATTGGTTTGGACCCCGCGAACCCGAAACTCCTGAAGGCTGCGCAACATCCTGCGAGCCGCATCCTCGAATTCGAGGGCTCGGGCCGTCACCTTAACTAAAAGGGAGTCAAAATACGGGGTAATGAGCGCCCCGGTGTACGCGCTTCCGGAATCAAGGCGAACCCCGGTGCCCCCGGAGGACCGATAGTTGGTCAGCCGTCCGTAATCCGGCAAAAACTGGTTGGCCGGGTTCTCCGTTGTTACCCGGCACTGAATGGCATGGCCGGTAAGCCGTATGGAGTCCTGATCACCCAGGCCGATCCTTGGATCCGCCAACTGGGCCCCCGATGCCACCAAAATCTGGCATTTGACCAAATCATGCCCGGTCACTTCCTCGGTGACCGTGTGCTCCACCTGAATACGGGGATTGACCTCAATGAAGTAATATTTCCCCGTCTCGGCATCCACCAGGTATTCAACAGTCCCGGCATTGTCCAAACCAACCTGGCGACCGATAGCAAGAGCCGATTCCAGAATGCCCATCCTGGTTTTTTCGGGCAGGCCGGTGGAGGGGGCGATTTCGACGATTTTTTGGTGCCGACGTTGAACAGAGCAATCCCGCTCGAAGAGGTGAACCAGGTTGCCGTGGGAATCTCCCAACAACTGCACCTCGATATGGCGGGCCTTCTTGATGAATTTTTCCAAAAAGATGTCGGGGACACCAAAGGCGGCACCGGCTTCCCGCCGGGCCTGCTCCATGGCCTCAATCAACTGCTCCTCGGAATTCGCGACCCGCATACCCCGGCCGCCGCCGCCCATCGCCGCTTTCACGATGACGGGGTACCCCATTTCCTTGGCCAAACCCAACCCCTCTTCATTGCTCTCAATAGCACGGGGACTGCCAGGAAGGATTGGCACCCCGGCTTTGGCCGCCATTTCCCTGGCGGTGACCTTATCTCCCAAATCCCGGAGGATTTCGTTTTTAGGCCCGACAAAAATGATCCCGGCATCCCGAACTGCCTTGGCAAACTGGACATTCTCAGAAAGGAAACCATATCCGGGATGGATGGCATCCACTTTGTTCTCGAGGGCTATCCGCACGATCTGCGGAATATCCAGGTAACCCCGAATAGGTTCCCCTGTCCGCCCCACCTGGTAAGCCTCATCGGCCTTGAAACGGTGGAGCGCAAAGCGATCCTCGTGGGTGTAAAGCGCGACTGTGCGAAGCCCCAACTCCGTTGCGGTCCGGAACACCCTGATGGCAATTTCACTGCGATTGGCAACCAACAATTTCCGGACAGGACGTGACATGATTTACCCTTGATTTCGGCACCGAAAAGGCCTTCATTCAGTTTAGCCAAAATGGAAGGGATTCACAGGTTTAACCGTGAAATGCTTGGGGGTTTTGTTAAACCGTATCCAAGTTAATTTCAAAAATTCAACGCAAAAAACGGCCATGGATTGGCAAAGCCAAAACCGGGGATTCGGCCAAGTCGGTGAACACCCTGACTTCTCCCTGCAAAAGCCCGGCGGCCTTTCCCTTGGCAATCAAGGTGATCACATGGGTGGACTTGGCCTGATCGCTTGAAAATTTGGCCTGAATACCATCAGGCCCTTCGATTTTGATCAGCCGAAACGGAGTTGCCCCGCGAACAACCACCCTCCGTTCCATTTCTTTACCCGACTCGATGGAACCAAACTCCACAACCCCCGGGCTTGCCACCAACTCAGAGACTACCTCCATGCGAACCGGGATTCTAATTTTTGCAGAAAACTGATGGTTTGTATCTAGCCAAATATCACTATACCATTTCCCAACCGGTGCCCGCTTATCTAAGTCAACTTGGATTAAGAAAATACTTTCCAATTCGGTATGGCTGGTCTCCACCACATTCGCGCGAAGATAGCCACTGGCAGAAGAAACCCCTTCGATATCAGCATCAGGCATGCCAAAAAACCGTACCTGGATTTTTGCCTGCCCGCCTTCCCCTGCCCTGACCGTTTTGAAATCAATCACCTCCGGGTTAACGGCAACATCATCACGTGAATTGGCCTTAACCCAAATCCTGACCTCGGTTCCTTCGGGGCGATCCAGCTTGACGTAGAGTGTGATGGTTTTAAGACCGCGGAACCTTCCAGAATCCATTCGAACCTGTAACAGGGTTTCTTCCCCAGGCTGGAGATATCGCTTGGATAACTGGGCCGATGTGCATCCACAAGAACTTCTAACCCCCGCCAATCCAACCACATCTTTTGTGTTGTTTTTGATTTTAAAACCATGCTGCAAAACAGCCCCACGGGGCACAGATCCGAAGTCTTTGCTTAACTCGTCAAAAAGCCCATCCGCCCAAGTGCCGGCTCGCCCCTGAACCGTAAAAACAAAAATGGAACTCAAAACGATCAGGCGCAATAAGGTTTGAAATGAAGCAGAAAAACAATGTTTAACCAGATTCAATGCATGACTCCCTAAACAAGCCCGAAGGCGTGTTTTGAGAGTTGATTCGACCAACGGGAAAACCCTTCTCGCCCCACTTGGAGTAACGGGGGATTATTTAGGGGGTACGAGCCAATATAACTGGAACTATTTTCCCAATCCCTCCAGCCTTCAGCGCCTTGGCCGCCTCCTTGAGCGTTGCTCCGGTCGTCATCACATCATCCACCAGTAGGATCGTTTCTGCGGTGGTTCTATTTCCCTTCTTGAAGGCCCCATGGATGGCCATTTGACGCCCCTGCTTGGGCAAGCCAGCTTGACGAACTGTCGAACGGGCACGCCTAAGCAAACCCAAATTCAGGCGGACGCCCAAACCTGCCGCCAACCCGCTAGCCAAAGAAGCCGCAGGATTATGCCCGCGTATCAAGGTGCGTACCCAAGGAGAGGGGATGGCGGTAACCTCCACCTTTCCTAACCCTTTGAACAAATCTTTTTTGCTCTTTGCGATCAGGTGGCCCAAAACTTCCATCAACAATTCGCCTGATTTGGATTTCCCTTTCAAAACCAATTGCCTCAGGAAATCCTTGTATTCACCCATTACAACTAACCGGTCAAAATGTGGTGCTTTTCCATGACAAAGCCGGCATTTTGCAACCGCGGTGAGGGGAACTGGCACGGGCAAGCCACACCCCAAACAAAAACCAATTTTTTTTGAAGCAAGTTTTGTCTGACACTGTTCACATAGGCCAGGCGCTTGCGCAAATTGCTGATCACATCCCAAACAAATGGGCGGGTGCAGCCAATCCATGATTTCATTAGCTAATTTTCGAATCATTCACCCATGTTACGGGTGTTTCGTCGAGAAATCAGAAGTATCAGGCTGCTTGTTTCAGGCCAGATTCCGCCTGTGATTTCCCGTTCACCAAACGATCGAAAGAGGCTTTGGGCGCCCAATAAGATTGGGTCAGCCAAGGCGCTGAAACAAACCAGGAAACATCCATCAGCCATTCGCCGCGGAGGTATGAGTGGAGACAGGTATCTGTCAAAGCAACCCAAGCTTCTCCCGGAGCGAAAGTGTGCAGGACGCGAGGAGCTGTTTCTTGAAAATCCTCATGCCGCTTCATTTGGTCGTGAATTTGCGCCATTAGACTGTCGCCAAAAGTATCAGGCCGTGTACTCGAAGCAGAAACACTTCTATCATATAAATACTTTGCAACATAATTGTCTAAATTAAATGTGTGCGACCAAACGACACTATCCGATCTGCTTGCATTATAAAACAGTCGCAATATCCTTCGCCCCTCAGCGGGCCGGGACGGAAAACTATCCAGATGAAAAAGGTCATCACGGGCGTTCCAACGCCTGGCTGTGGTAGCCAACTCGTAGGGACGCCAAGTCACCCTGTCCGAACATAGGTGGTGACCGTCCAACCCAAGAATGGTCCCGACAGTGGAAGAAGCAACTTTTAGGAACTGCCTCAAAAAGGCAAGGAATTCTTCCGCATCGGACCTTTGGGCGAGCCTTGCCGGTTTTAATTGGTTTTCCTGAATCACCCAGGAAGGATTTTTCGTTCCAAATCCCTTGCTTGGCCAAGTCGAAACTCTGTTTCGCAAAGATTCGGAAAGGAAACAGGGCAATTTTTGGGCAATACGAACCGGGTAGCCGGCTTCGAGGGCCGAAATACCTTCTTGACCCAAGGCAGTAGTACCGTCGAATTGAAAGACCTTGGGAACCCGGATCACCATGTTCGTTTTCCAAGGATCTTTCAATGTCACCGGGAAGCAAAACTGTTGCTATTTAGGCTTGAAAGCGCCTTCGGGGTCAAGCTGCTTTGAAACCATCGACCCGGGAAACATTAGGGGAGATGGGTTGCCCGGCTGAAATTGGCACCTGAATCCTAAAACAAACAGGCCTGGCACCGCCTAGGGAATGGAGGATCAGTTCCCCTCCACTTGCCTGCATAAGACTCTTGGCAAGGGGCAATCCCAAGCCCGAATACCTGCCGGCCTTCCTGTTTGAGTAGAAGGGATTGAAAAGGAGCCTGGAGACCTCAGCCGAGATTGGGGGGCCACTGTTTGAGACATCAATCGCGCAGCAATTTCCAATTTTCCTGATTTCGATCCCAATCCAATCACCTCCAACAACCTGGGCAAAAGCATTGTCCAGCAACTCTTCCAAAGCTTCTTTTAGGTACGCTGGATCCGCAAGGCCCCAAAAGCGCAGATTCGGTATTTCAGGTTTGCCACAAACAAAATCCACCCCTTGGACAACTGCCCTTTCTCGCCAAGGCGCAAGCCATTTCTGCAATTCCTCGTTCACGGAAACCGGCACCGGATTACCTGGGGCAGGCCTGCCAATGCGGGCCAATTTTCGAATCATCACATGGATACGCTTTCCCTGCTCGGTAATGGATGCCAGCCTACGAACCCCTTCTTCTTTCGCTTTTTCAGTGAAAAAAAATGCCTGGTCCTTGATCAGGCTTTGGGCCCGGCCCAACAAAATCGCCAAGGGATTGTTGATTTCATGGCCAGCGCCACCGGCCAATTCGGCAATTATCTCCGAACGAATCTTTTCGAGGTCAACCGGCTCAGGGACCCTGATGGGTTTGGTTTCAAACACCTGAGATTTAAAAACGTTTCCGGTCTGACTTCCCACACCCTGGCCAGACCTTGTTTGTTGGCCCAGCCAAAATTCGAAGGCAACCTTTAAATGATCCCAGCCCTGCCTAGCTGCCCCCTTAAAAGGAGTGAGTGGAGATTTGGCCGGCGTTTTTTTCTCTGCGGTTTGTCTTTGGACCTTTCTAGGTGGTATTCTCAAGTATTGGCAGGATCGCTCCAGGTCTTTGCTTGAAATTGAAGGAAAAACTACTGGCAAATCCTTGGTATTTGCAAACACTACCCTTAAGCCGTGCCATATTTTTTGCTTGGTTCGACAATACTTCCCAAAAGATGATCTGCTGTAAAAGGCCTCCGCCAGTTGGCGAGCCCAGAAGGGGTAATCCAAAAACTCGATGGGCTTGAAAGATAACGGTATTTTCTTGCCTTTCCATACAAGGCCAGGCAAGGTTACCAAGGAGCAGCACAAATTAAAGAAATCCGAATCCAATTCTGGTATAAATCGGGCTACTTGCCTCGACTTTTTGCCGATCTGATCCAACAGTTGCCGTTGTTTTGGTGATAGTTTGTTCTGCCCTTTGCTTGTTTGGGCTCGCAAGCACCTTGCAACAAAATCTATCCGAGCTGACCTAGATTGGTTCGTTACTAGTTGTTGAAAAAATCCAGATTTTTTGGGGATTCCGCGGGTATGCCGGGCAGCCCAAATCGCCCAACTTGGATCGCTCAGTAGGAAAAACCGTTCCCTGGAAAAAGCGCTGTTTGGCTTTGCTGACAAACGCAACCAAACCCAAGCCACCTCAGGCGCAAGGTGGAAGTTGAATTCCATCCTCGGCTGGGAATTGTAGGGGCCATTTTTTGATTGATGAACGAACAAAGCTCCGGCATCCCTGCGGAGCTTGCCCTAAATGATCTGGATTGCGCCCTGATCTTTTGAGGATCAGGGCAACCCAGGATCAGGCGGTGGTTGCCGACTCCATGTCGAGCAACTGGCACATGCGTTCGATCAGGCCATCCATTTCGAACGGCTTGTGCAGGAAATCATCCGCACCGGCCAAGCGAAGCTCTTGAATCTTATCGTCTTCCACCATGCCACTGATGCAGAGGATACGGACATCACTCAAAGAAGTGTCCGCACGAACCCGCTGACACACCTCACGACCATTGATATCAGGAAGCATCACATCCAGCACAATAACATCAGGCCGATATTCTTTCACCATCATGCCAGCATCAAAGCCATTGCTAGCAGTTTTCACTTCAAACCGTCCATCATCCGAAAGAGCCTTGTTCATCAGCTCCAACAATTCGGGCTCATCATCCACCAGCAAAACCTTGCGCTTACCGGTTTCGAGGGCATCAGTGGGGATGCCGTTGTCTTTCATGAACTTGAAAAGGGATTCCCGGGGAATCCGCCGAAATCTTGACCCTGGGACCCGGAAGCCTTTGAGCTGCCCATTGTCAAAGCAGCGAATGATGGTCTGCTGGCTCACTTTGCATATTTTCGCTGCTTCGCCAGTGGTAAAAACCGTCTTCATAGAAGGCATTCCTTTCTTGGAACTCAAAATCCCGAAAGATCACCGTTGGATTTCATCCAAACAACCTTCTCGTGATCCGCGGAATTGCTCCTCATCCCTGGAGTACCGTCTGTTTAGCCCTTGAAAATGGATAAGGCCAATCAGAGCGAATCAGACCATGGTGAAAAGAGGCAGGTGATTTCATTCGAATGCACCCTGCGGTTAGAACACGAAGCTTGGGCAAGCCCCCAACCGCATACACTCTTCCCCATCCTTCGCGAATCCTACGAATCTACCAAAACCTGTCAATGTCAGTTGAACCAGCAAAAACCTCCCAATCAATGCGATAGTCAAAATAAACCCAAACAACCCAAATCAACATTATTTTCCGAGATAAACCATAAGCACTGCGATATCAGCTGGATTGATCCCCGGAATTCTGCTGGCTTGGCCCAAGCTTGAGGGATTGTGCGAACTCAGCTTTTCTCGCGCCTCAATTCGCAGTTGGGTTAACTTCCGGAAGTCGAAATCGCGGGGAATTCGCTGCCCCTCCAGCTTTTCCAGACGCTCCACCTCACGGTATTGCCGCTCCACATAACCGGCGTAACGCCCCTCCAACACCACCTGATCCACAACCTCCCTAGGAAACGGGATGATTCCACGGTTTTTCAGATCAGCTTCCACTGTCTCCCAGTCCAGTTCCTGGCGCCGGAGCGCATCGAACCAGGAAACCCCTTCCAACCTCACATTTTTCAAAATCCTGGTCAGTTCCTCGATCGCGTTTTTCTTGTTTGCCAGGCGCTCATGGGCCTCACGGGAAACCAGTCCGATCTCCCAAGCCAAAGGTGTCAAACGCAAATCAGCGTTGTCATGGCGAAGGATCAAACGATGTTCCGCCCGGCTGGTAAACATCCGGTAAGGCTCATCCACCCCTTTGGTGGTGAGGTCATCGATCATGACCCCCAGGTAGGCCTGAGACCTTGGGAGCACCAGTGGCGGCCTGCCAGCCGGTACCAAGCAAGCGTTCACCCCTGCCAGCAACCCTTGGCCGGCAGCCTCCTCATACCCTGTTGTGCCGTTAATCTGCCCGGCCAGGAAAAGCCCTTGAACCCGCTTGGTTTCCAGCCAGCCGTGCAATTGGTCGGGAGGCACGAAATCGTATTCAACAGCGTAACCCCAGCGCATCACCTCGGCGTTTTCCAAGCCGGGAATCATCTTCAGCATTTTCGCCTGGACATCCTTCGGCAGGCTGGTGCTGATGCCATTGCAGTAGTACTCAAGGGTGTTCCTGCCCTCGGGTTCTAGGAAAATCTGGTGGGAATCCTTGTCTGCAAAACGAACCACCTTGTCCTCGATGGAGGGACAGTATCTTGGCCCCCTGGACTTGATGGATCCGGAGTACATCGGGGAGCGGTGCAAGTTTTCCCGAATAAGGTCATGAACCGCCTGGTTGGTGTGGGCCAGGTGACAGGAAACCTGAACCTGGCGGATCTGATCCGTGCCAAAGCTGAAGGGCACAGGATCATCATCCCCCGGTTGTTCCTCAAGTTTGCCAAAGTCCAGGGTCCGGCCGTTCAGCCGGCACGGGGTTCCGGTCTTGAATCGGGCTACTTCCAGACCACTGCTGGTCAAACCTCCGGAAAGGCTTTCAGCTGACGTCTCACCTGAACGGCCTCCCGGTGTGCGGGATTCCCCGGTATGCATCACAGCCTGAAGGAAAGTGCCGGTGGTAAGAACCACGGCGCGGGCGCGATACAACGTGTCCCCGCGGCACAGAACACCAAGAACCCGGCGGCTGGGGATACCGGGACCATCACTTCCTGTCCCCTCGAGGAGCAGCCCTTCCGCCAATTCCTGACGCAAGGTCAGGTTGGTTTGATTTTCAACCAACCATTTCACCATGGCTTGGTAGGCCTTCTTGTCGGCCTGGGCCCTGGGTGAGTGCATCGCAGGCCCCTTGGACCGATTTAGCATCCGAAATTGGATGCCCGTCGCATCGATCACCCTGCCCATGATCCCCCCCAGGGCATCGATTTCGCGGACAATCTGGCCCTTCGCCACACCTCCAATCGCCGGATTGCAACTCATCTGCCCAACGGTATCGGCGTTCATGGTCAGCAGGCAGGTACTAGCCCCCATTCGGGCGGCGGCCATCGCCGCCTCCACACCGGCATGTCCGGCGCCCACCACCACCACATCAAATTGATACTCCAGGGAAAACATGTTTCCTCTCGTGGCATGGCCGCAAAAAAACATAGAATTTCATTCAGTTTACCAGCGAGGGCAATCCCCTCCACAAACGCATTCCGGCCACGGAACAGGCAACCACGGGAAAAGGAATTCAGGCATGGATTTTTTGAAAAATGCTTACGAGGGAATCGCGAAGGTAGAAGCCCCGAAAACCAGCAAAAAGGAAGCGGTCAGGAATCTTGGCAAGTGGCTGAATGAACCTGATTTCGCCGAATACCACCCCCAAATCAAATGGCTGGTGGAAAAGGGTGACTTTGCCGGGCTGGTGGACAGGTTTTGCCAGATTCTTCCCTTCGGTACAGGTGGGCGCCGAGGGCCGGTGGGAATCGGGCCCAACCGCATGAACCCCTGGACCCTGGGGGCTTCGGTACAGGGACACTGCGACTACCTTCACCAACAGTTTCCCGGCAAGAACCTGTCCGTTGCTGTCGGTTACGATGTCCGCTGTTTCCAGGACCAGCGAGGGAATTACAACCCGGTCCTCCCCAATCCCCTTTTGGGATTATCCAGCAGAAAATTGGCTGAAATCGCGTGCCAGGTTTACGCGGCAAACGGGATCCGCGCTTGGATCCTGCCCCAAGGCAGCGACAGGTTCCCGGCAACCCCCGAGTTGTCTTTCCTGATCCGGCTTCGTGGCCTTCAAGGTGGCCTGAATATTTCCGCCAGCCACAACCCGCCGGATGACAACGGCGGAAAATTTTATGATGAGCGCGGGGCCCAACCTGTCCCCCCGGAGGATCAACTCATGGCGGACCTTGTGGACAAGGTCCATGTCATTCGCTCCATGAATTGGCAGGATGCCGTCAAATCGAATCTGATCAGTTTTCTCGACAACAGCGCCCACAAGGAATACATCGGGCTTCTTGAGAAGGAATCCCTGGCGGTGCCCCCCAAACAGGGTGAATTGCTGGTGGTTTTCACACCACTGCATGGGGTTGGGGCGATGACCGCCATGGAACTTTTGGAGGCCCGCGGTTTCCAGGTGACTCCGGTTTCCGAACAAATGCAACCGGACGGCCAATTCACCCATGTCACCAAAAGCCCCAATCCCGAAGTTCCCGAATCAATGGACAGGGCGGAGGCTCTTGCCTCCAAAATCGGAGCGGACCTGGTGCTGGCCACCGACCCGGACGCCGACAGGTTGGGCGCCATGGTCCCCGACTATTCAGGCAAATTCCGTTTCGTCACGGGCAACCAAATCGCATCCATGCTGACCGCGTTCAAGCTTGAGGCGATGGCCAGACAGGGGACCCTTCCATCCTCGCCCATCGTGGTGAAAACGGAGGTCACCACCCGGATGATTTCAAGGATTTGTGAATCGGCCCGTGTTCAACTGGTTGGCGACCTTCTGGTCGGCTTCAAATACATCGCCGAGGTATTGCGAAACCTTGAAACCACAAACGCATATGGTGATGTCCGGGGAGGGTTGCGGGATTTCATCATTGCGACAGAAGAAAGCCACGGGGCATTGGTGACCTACGATATCCGCGACAAGGACGCCGCCGGCGCGGCCCTGCTCATGGCCGAACTTGCACTCACCCAAAAACGGGAGGGGTCCAGCGCATGGGCTTACCTTCTCAAATTACAGGAGCGCCACGGCTACTTCCGCAATGACGGCGTCAACATCCAGATGGAGGGTATCACCGGGAAAACCCGAATGACCCGCATGCTGGACTCTCTCCGGGCCTCCCCTCCCAAGGAAATCGGGGGGTGCCCCGTCACCAGGTTTGAGGACCTTCGGGATCCAAACGGGCGGCTGGGACCCATTTTGGGCAACACGGATGCGGCCGGCCGAAATGTGCTCATATTCGAGATGGGCAACCATGCCCGGGTTGTTCTTCGCCCGAGCGGGACAGAACCGAAGGCGAAAGCCTATGTGGAAATATGCTCGGACCCACGACCAGCCGGAATGACAGATTCCAAATGGGCGGAAATCAAGGATGAGATTGACCAGAAAGCACAGGGGCTTGCCCAGGATTTTGTGGCTATCGCCAAGTCCAGGGCCGGTTAATGTCGACCTCCGCCGAGATCCAACCCTGCTGGGATGTCCTGGTGGCCGGCGGCGGGGCCGCTGGCCTGATGGCATCCATCTCGGCCGCGGAAGCAGGGGCCCGGGTCCTGGTTCTGGAAAAAAACGCCCGTCCGGGCGTGAAAATCCTGATGTCCGGCGGCAGCCGTTGCAACATCACCCACCACTGTGACAACCGCGGTATTGTCAGCGCCTACGGTAAAAAAGGCAAGTTCCTGCACTCCCCACTGGCCTCATTCAGCACACGCGACACCATTTCTTTTTTCGAGTCCGAGGGCGTCGCGACAAAGGTCGAGGAAACGGGCAAGGTATTCCCGGTCAGCAACAAAGCCAGCGATGTGCTTCAGGCCCTAATCCAACGGGCGGAACGGGCCGGAGTCATTTTGCGGTGCCTGGAACCAGTGAGAAACATCCAGGCTGCCCCAAACCAATTCCATGTCATCACCCCCTACGGAAGCCACAGCGCCTCGACCTTCATCCTCTCGACGGGGGGTTTGTCCTTCCCCCGGTGCGGGACAACCGGAGATGGATTTGAATTCGCCGCCCGGTTGGGACATTCGATCGTCCCAACACGGCCAGCGCTGGTTCCTTTGGCATTGGGCGATCCGTGGGTGAAGGATCTCGCCGGAATCACCACACCGGATGTTTGCCTTACCCTTTCCAAAAGGACCCAAGCAGGCAAAGGGGAAAGGATTGGGACGACAAGGGGATCGATGTTATTTACCCATGTCGGAATCACCGGTCCATGCCCCCTGAATCTGACCAGATTGATGGCGGACTGGAACCACCCTGAAGGACTTGCTTTGGAGGCGGACTTTTCTCCCGAGCGGTCACACGAGCAAATGAATGATTGGATCATCCTCTCGGCCCGTGAAAATGGAAAGCGATCACTGGCGAGCCTGCTTTCCGATCCATTGCCGAGAAGACTGGTTGATTCGCTTATAGGCCAAGAAAACTCGCTGAATTGCAAGTTGTCGGAATTATCCAAATCCCAAAGAGCCTACGCCGTAAGTGCCATCAAAACGAAACCCCTGACCATCCTTGGGGATCTGGGATATGCCAAGGCAGAGGTGACTTCCGGGGGTGTGGCCTTGGAGGAGGTTGATTTCAAGACGATGCAAAGCCGAATCCAGCCACGACTTTTTCTGGCAGGGGAAGTCCTTGATTTGGACGGGCCGATCGGCGGCTTCAACTTCCAGGCTGCCTGGAGCACCGGATGGTTGGCGGGAATCCATGCCGCCCGGGTAGCCAAAACCAACAAGTAAAATCCGCAAGGCGGGACATTCTCCCGCCTTGCGGATTTTTGAAGACTTCTTTTATCCGCGCATCATCAGGGGAAGCAGGCGATCAGGGCAAACACCGCCGCGGCTTCAGCCACCGATCCAGTCGAGCTGGCCCCGATGGGGTAAAGCATGTAGGGAACTTGATCGCCCGGCAAACAATAGCCAGCATTCGAATCAAACCGGCGGAGGGGATCCGTCGCCAAATGGTATGGCAGTAGAGCCATATCAGCCAAAAAATACGCCCCCGAAACAAAAGGCTGTACCGCTCCCAGGTCCCAACCGTACCGCTCGCTGTTCTTTTCGTGGAACAACAATCGGCCGTGGACCAGGTAGTTGGGTTCCACTTGGCGAACCATCGGTTTCCAATTGGCGGAACGCCAGTTGGGATCGTAAACCGAATTACTCAGGACCACCTCCTCAGGAAAAACCAGCCTGTCCATCTTGGGACTGTTGCGTTTTTCCTGACGCATCCGCTCGCGAAGGGCCTCCTCGGATTCGATGCGGAAAAGCCTTTCCGGCCCAGGGGGTTCCAACTGCACTGTAAAACCGGTAGGAAGCTCCCCGGGAGCGATATTCAGGATGCTAGAGGGGGCGACCGGATTATCCACCGGCTTTGCCTGCTGCGCATTGGCACTGAGACCTGTTCCCAAAAACAGGGTCAGGGCGCTAATCGCCACTCTCCACGCCTTCCTGGCGGGAACTGTAATTCGGCGATTCCATGGTGATGGAAATGTCATGCGGGTGGCTCTCCCTGACTGATGCGGCCGACACCTTCACAAACCTGGATTTGGTCCGAAGTTCGTCAATGTTTTTCGTGCCGCAGTACCCCATTCCGGCCCTTAAACCGCCAACCAATTGGAAAATGAAAGGAGCGAGCGGGCCCTTATACGGAACCTTTCCCTCAACCCCTTCGGGAACCAGTTTCTCCCTGGTACCCTCACCTTGCCTGTATCGATCCCTCGAACCGGCCATCATGGCACTGACTGATCCCATGCCCCGATAAGCCTTAAATGTCCGCCCCTTGTACAGAATCATCTGCCCCGGGCTCTCAGCCAATCCGGCCAAAAGGCTGCCCAGCATCACGCAGTTGGCCCCGGCCGCAATAGCCTTGGTGATATCGCCGGAATAACGAATCCCTCCGTCGGCAATCACCGGGACTCCAGCCTGCTCAACTCCCTTCAGAGCCTCGAAAATCGCCGTTACCTGCGGAACACCGACACCGGAGATAATCCTTGTGGTACAAATGGACCCTGGCCCAATTCCGACCTTCACAGCGTCGGCACCAGCCTCAACCAAAGCCCTTGCCCCTTCCCGGGTAGCCACATTTCCAGCAATCACCTCAACCGGATAACGATTCTTCAGGTTTCGGACCGTTTCAATCACGTTGGCGGAATGGCCGTGGGCTGAATCAACCACCACCACATCCACCCCGGCCTTCAGCAGGGATTCCACCCTCTCATAATCATGTACCCCAACGGCCGCACCGACTCGCAACCTTCCCCGTTCGTCCTTGCAGGCATGAGGGAAACTGGTCAGCTTGTCGATATCCTTGATGGTGATCAGACCCTTCAGTCGGTATTGATCGTCCACCAGGAGAAGTTTCTCCACTTTATTTTTGGTGAGTATTCGTTCAGCTTCCTCCAGCTTGGTGCTTTCAGAGGCGGTGACCAGATTATCCTTGGTCATCACTTCGCTGATTTTCTGCTGATTGTCCTCCAAAAACTTCAGATCGCGCCTGGTAATAATCCCCTTCAGCAGCCCATTGGTGGTGATGGGAACCCCGCTGACCTTATGCTCCTCCATGATTTTCCGGGCGGTTCCAACCGTTTCATCCGGCGGCAGAGTGATCGGGTCCACGATGATCCCGTTTTCACTGCGCTTAACCTTATCAACCTCCCTAGTCTGATCAACAACAGACATATTCTTATGTATAATACCTATCCCACCCTCCTGGGCGAGTGCAATAGCCAGATCGCTTTCCGTAACTGTATCCATTGGCGATGACAAAATTGGTATATTAAGCTTGATTTTTTTTGTTAAATGGGTGCGAACATCGGCATCCCTTGGCACTATCGTACTGAATGCTGGCTCCAACAAGACATCATCAAAAGTTATTCCTTCATATGCGATTCTATCCATTTTAAGCCCCGCTCGACTTCTTCAGAAATGGTGACTTCAGGCCAAGTTAGCTATCCATCGTACCGAATGGAATTTGGCCCGTCCGCTCCGTTGGACCAGATCCTGAAAACATTGAAAACAAGCATCTTGGGAAGGTTTTTCAAGGAAACAAGTTAAGGCATTCGAACCTTTTCAATTCAATTTAGGATCCATCCATCTGGCCAAAGCTTTTGAAAAAAGCTCCTTCCTGTAAAGCATCTCTCTTTCGGGCTGGGGTCCGGCCATTTTGGCTACCCACCGAATCCCGTCACGGAGTCGATCTTCCAAATTCCGGGTCATCCCTGAATCGACTGGTGCCTCTCCATTTTTCTGACTGCAATCCACATGAAACGATTCATGGGCAATCAACTCGCCCCCAGGCTTTCGCAAACGTGCAGCCAGGCGACAGGGCATTGGGCCTGGCACATTTTCAGACACCAACTGGTTTTCCCTGGAGGGAGTCAGGTCCATGGTTGAGAGGACCTGGCCATTAGGCCGAACCCATTCAAGCAACAATGGCTCAGTCAAAGGTCCCACTTCGGTCGTGATTTTGACAAAACCTTCCCCGTCCTGGATTTTACGGGTGAATAAAAACGGCCATCTGGTCACACTTGAAACCCCGGATTTAATTCCATTCACCCAAGCCTGCTGAACCAGCTTGGCTTCTCCGGAAAAACAGACACCTCCCTGGAGAGGAAAAATTGTCCTCAGGTAACCGATTGGAATCCTGTTGGAATCTTTGGCGCTGGCCCCAACCAATGGAAGGAATATTCCGGCCCCGGCCATGGCATACCAAAGCGACAACCCGCCCGGCCTTTTTTCACAAAGATCCACCACCTCGAAACAATCCAATTCCCCTTCCATGGCCGCACAAATCGCTTCTGCCTGATGGCCATGGTCACGAGCGTAATCCGCCCAAACCGTCAATCCGCGGATCCGATGACATTGGGCAGTCCAATCCATCACTGTCCAATCCAAACTGTTGGATTGGTCAATCACCAGCGGAAAAACATGCCGGTGGCAATCCAGTAGCGACAGGCTTCCGGAATCCAATTGGGTATTCAAAGTCCCCCAAGAAACCAGGCACCCATTTTTCAAGACGCCAAAGGATAATCCCAACCCCTCAGCCAATGGGGCCAAATTGGATTTTAGCGGATCACCAGGAAGCCATTGCGAGGCCAGAACCTGGACCACTTGGAGATTTCCAGCCTGCGCCTCCACCAGCGCCATTCCGGCGGAAACGGAATGGGATCGAAGATCCGCAGAAATGAAATCCTCAGGAACACCAGATTGGGGGATTGGCAGGGATAAACGAACTGCCAACCGTCCCGAAAAAAGTGAGAGCGGGTGGTCAGTCCACTGGTATCCAGGGGCCCGGGAAATTCTTAAGACGCATTCGCCCTGATTGCCTGGAAGTTCACATTCACCTGATGTGGCAAACCAGGCCATGCCATCCAGATACACCCTGCCCCCGACATCGGTTCCCGGGGCGATTGGAAACTCATGGGGGTATCCGACCGGGGCAAGGTTTTCCCCGGTTCCCTTGCTCAAATTGATCCAACATGGGAAAGGTTGACCGGTTTTTGCATCAAGGATTTTCAGACTGACATCAGCCATGGAATCCTGGCCGTTTCAATTGATTCGACCGCCAGCCTCGTGGATGATTTTGCGGGCGGATTCAACAGCTTTTGGAAACAAATCCGGACCCGTCACGCCCCCGGTGGGTCCACCCCCCAAAAGGTGTGGCTCCAAGGTGGCGAAACCAGAGTAACCTCTACTTACAGCGTCTTTCAGCACTTCCAACCAGCGCCCTTCCCCTTCCCCCGCCAAGGAACCATGGGAGGCACCGGTCTTCCAATCCTTGATGTGCAAGTGGGCAACCCTGTCCCTGGAACTGAGCCACCCCTCCCAGGGGCAATATCCACAGAAAACAAAATTAGCGGCATCGTAGGCCGCTGAAAGGGTTTTACCGGGGAATTGGGCCAGCAAATCCGCAACCCTTTCGGGTGAATCACCGTAAATCCGATGCTCGTTCTCATGAAAAAGGCGGATTCCGGCCTTCTCAGCCAATGCGACCAAATTTTCCATCCGTCGCATCACCTCTCCGCGGGTTGCCGACCAATCGGCCTGCCCCTTTTCGGGGGGGTAGAAACTGAATACCCGGATGGCATCAATCCCAAACAATTGGCACAGGTCGATCGCCCGACGAAATTTTTCCAAGTGAGGCGCGAATTCCTGATCCACCGGAATTTTTCCGATAGGGGAACCTATCGCGCTTAGACCAATCCCACGATCCCTCAACAATTGAAGGAATTCATGGACCTGGCGATCTGACAAGGAAAGTACATTGGTTTCATGAATGGAACGAAATTCAATAAACCTGACACCACATTTTGCCAGCAGATCCACCTGAACTTCGGGAACCGGTGAAATCTCGTCGGAAAAAGCGCTTAAGGTTATGCCTGCCATGGATATCGCCCCCACCACACCAAATCAGTTCAGATGTTCATGATACAACACCTGCCCTGGATACCCCAGGCACCCAGAGCACATCCAGGGTACCGTTGTTGTTGTAAGCCCGCGAAAGAACGAAAAGCAGATCCGACAATCGATTTAAATAAATCAAAAGCTGTGGATTGAGGGACTCCATCCGCCCGAGGGCAACCACTTGCCTTTCAGCCCTGCGAACCACGGTTCTTGCCACATGGGCATGAGCCGAGGCGGTTGTCCCGCCGGGCAAAACAAAACTTGTCAAGGGCTTGAGGTTCGCGTTGTTATCATCAATCGCCTTCTCAAGGCGGTCCACCTGGCCTTTCTGGATTCTCAATCCGGATTCGGGTGAATCGACAGAAAGAGGAACACAAAGATCGGCCCCCACATCGAAAAGGTCATTCTGAATCACCTGCAACAAATCCTGGTGCGGATGATCAGCTCCCAAGGCGATTCGAACAAGGCCCAAAAAAGCGTTCGCCTCATCGACCGTCCCGTAAGCCTCAACGCGGGCATGGTCCTTTGCGACCCTTGTCCCGTCCCCAAGCCCGGTTGAACCGTCATCGCCTGTCTTGGTGTAGATCCGGGAAAGAATAACCATGGGGCCACCTCGTCATTTATCTGGAAGTCATGCTTATTCAGTAGGCTTCCTTGGAAACAAGCGTCAGAATGATTTTCCAAAAAAGAAACAAGGCAACCCTTTGCGGGTTGCCTTGTTCACTTTGGCATCGCCCATCGCTCAGGAACAACCTGATGTTTCACCACATGTATCGCACTTGAGGCAGGTTCCATTGCGAACCAAGGTAAGCTGCCCGCAGTTGAAGCAGGAGTCTCCCTCGTATCCCTTTTGGCGGGCAACCCGGATTTTTTCCAGCAATTTGGTCTTTTGGACCGACTGTTGGGTCACCATGGTCGCTGTGCCGCCATTGCCCAAATGGGTCACCTTGGTTTGCCGGACGGAGGTGACGGAAGAGGATCCCACCACCAAGCCAGGCGAAGCACCCTGGATTGGCTTGATGTTAATGCCCGCGGATTTTCCCCTGACCTGCAACCCCTCGGCTCCGGAAGCCAGGGAAGCCTCATCGTCCTCGCTCTCCCAACTTGAGGATTGCGCGGTCCCGTCCTCATCCTTCTCCGTGTGCATCTCATCCGACCGGAGGTCATCATTCTTCACATGGGCCAGGTCATCCCTGCCCAAGTACGAAATGGCCAATTCGCGGAAGATGTAGTCGATGATGGATGTGGCCATCTTGAGGTGAGGATTGCCTGTGACCATCCCGTTGGGCTCGAAACGGGTGTAGACAAAGGCGTCCACATACTCTTCCAAGGGAACGCCGTGCTGCAGGCCGAGGGAAACGGCGATCGCAAAACAGTTGGTCATGCTCCGGAAGGCAGCCCCCTCCTTGTGCATGTCCAAGAAAATCTCACCCAGGGTGCCGTCCTCGTATTCACCTGTGCGCAAGTAAATCTTGTGCTCACCAATACGGGCCTTCTGGGTGTAACCGGCACGGCGGTCGGGCAAACGCCTGCGCTGGGTGAGGTAACGGTAGACGATTTTCTCGGCCACTTGAACCGGATTGGCGGCATTCAACTCCGGTTCGGCGAATGAATCTGCATCGCCGTCGGAAGATTCGCTCACCGAATTCAACGGCTGGCTGAGCTTGGATCCGTCACGATACAGGGCGTTGGCCTTCAGCATGAGCTGCCAGCTCAACAGATAGGCGTGCTTCACCTCGTCGATGGTGGCGGAAAACGGCATGTTGATCGTTTTCGAAATCGCGCCGGAAACAAAAGGCTGGGCCGCAGCCATCATGCGGATATGGGACTCGGCGGAAAGGAAACGCTGGCCTAATTTTCCGCAACGATTCGCGCAATCAAAGACCGCGAGATGCTCCTCCTTGAGGTGCGGAGCACCTTCCAGAGTCATGGTGCCGCATACATAACGATTGGCCTCCTCAATTTGCTGGGAGGTGAAACCCAACGCCTTCAGGAGATCAAACGCCGGATCGTCGATCTGCTCCTTGGTGAATCCCATCGGCCCGGTCAAGATTTCATCGCCAACCGTCCAGCGGTTGAAGGCGAATGAAATCTCGAAGCTGGCCGGCAACTGCTCCGAGATGCGCTGGGTCACATCCTCGGGCATTCCCTTGTCCCGAAGGGACCCGACATTGATGTGCGGGCAACCGGTCAGAGAACCGGCACCACGACAATACCGGACCATCTCCTCGATCTGACCACCCGAATACCCCAAACGGTGGAGGGCAGGTTCGACGGAGGCGTTGATGATCTTGAAATAACCACCACCCGCCAACTTCTTGAACTTAACCAGCGCAAAATCGGGTTCCAAACCGGTGGTGTCGCAATCCATCACCAAGCCGATCGTGCCGGTCGGGGCGATGCAGGTAACCTGGGCGTTTCGGAATCCGAAGCGCTCTCCAAGGGATTCCATGCGGTCGGCCTCTCGACGCGCCGCATCAACCAAAAAGGCCGAACAGTTATCACCAGTCAGGCCCACGGGCGTGATGGTCAGACCCTCATACGACTCCCTTGGGGCGGCGTACCCGGCCCGCCGATGATTCCGAATCACCCGTTGCATGGCCTGACGGTTGGCATGGTAGCGGGGGAAAGGCCCGATTTCCGAGGCGAGTTGGGCGGAGGTGGCATAGCTGGCGCAATGCATGATGCAGCTTATCGCCGCGCATTGGGCTCGCCCCTCCTCGGAATCGTAAGGAATTCCCTGCACCATCAACAAGGAACCGAGGTTTGCGTAGCCCAAACCCAAGGTCCGGTAGTCGAACGATTTCCTTGCGACCGAGACACTTGGAAACTGGGCCATGTAGACGGAGATCTCAAGCACCATCGTCCACAGTTCGGTGCCGTGGCGAAAATCATCCACCTGGAAACGACCGGAAGCCTTGTCATAAAACTTCAGCAGGTTCAGCGAGGCGAGGTTGCAGGCCGTGTCGTCGAGGAACATATACTCAGAACAGGGATTCGATGCGTTGATCCGGCCATCCTGAGGACAGGTATGCCACTCGTTGATGGTGGTGTCGTACTGCACACCCGGGTCCGCGCAAGTCCACGCGGCGTTGGCAATCCGGTCCCACAATTCGCCGGCCTTCATGGTTTTGCAAGGCTTGGGTTGGCGATTTTCCAACCGCGCCTTTTCCTTTTCTGTCCTCCAATACAGATGCCAATCCGATTCCTTGAGGACAGCCTCCATGAAATCACTGCTGATCCGGACGGAGTTGTTGCTGTTTTGTCCGGAAACAGTCGCGTAGGCTTTCGAATTCCAATCCGTGTCGTATTCCTCGACCTTCAATGAGGTGAATCCCTGACGGGCCAATTGAAGGGCCCGTTGGATGTAATTTGCAGGAATCAGGTCGCGACGGGCCTGGGCCATCGCCTTGCGCAATTCGGGATTCCTGGACGGATCGTAACGGTCCGCGGCGGGCTTGGATCCCTGGCATGACTTCAAAATCTGGTTCAGGTGACGGTTGAGAAGCTTGGAACCGGTAACCAGAGCTGAAACCTTTTGCTCCTCTACCACCTTCCAGTCGATGAATTCCTCAATGTCGGGGTGATCGAGGTCGAGCACCACCATCTTGGCGGCCCGGCGGGTGGTACCGCCGGATTTGATCGCGCCGGCCGCCCGGTCACCAATGCGCAGAAAACTCATCAGGCCGCTGGATTTTCCACCGCCTGACAATGGCTCCCCTTCGCCGCGCATGGCGGAGAAATTGGACCCTGTACCGGAGCCATATTTGAATATCCGGGCCTCACGGACCCAAAGGTCCATGATGCCTCCATCGTTCACCAAATCATCTTTCACCGCCTGAATGAAACAGGCGTGGGGAGCGGGGTGCTCATAGGCATTGGAGGAACGAACCACCTGATTGGTGGCCGGGTCAACCCGATAATGTCCCTGAGCCGGCCCCTCGATCCCATAAGCCCAGTGCAGGCCCGTATTGAACCATTGGGGAGAATTGGGAGCGGCCATCTGACGGGCTAGCATGTAGCAAATCTCGTCATGGAATGCCCTGGCATCCTTTTCGGAACTGAAGTATCCCCCCTTCCAGCCCCAATACGTCCAGCAACCGGCAAGGCGACGGAACACCTGGCGGGCATCACCCTCCTGGCCGAATGAGGGGGAGTCCACCACCGAACGGGACCTTTGAATCCATTCGGGCAAGCCGTCTTCGGGAACCCTTTCGGTTTTTTCCGGAACTCCCGCCTTGCGGAAATATTTCTGGGCGAGGATATCGACCGCAACCTGGCTCCACCCCTGTGGTACCTGGATATTTTCCAAGCTGAAAACAGCCCTACCGTCCGGGTTGACGATTTTCGAGGACCTGGCCTCGAAAGGAACATCAGCCCATGGATCCTGACCCTCTTTGGTGAAACGACGCTCGATCTGCATACCATCCCCCTGGTGAGCAACCTTGCCTCGATTCTCGCGTACATTAAGGGAAACCGATGGCACGGCCACCCTGGCGATCATCACGCCCGCGAGACGGAATCCTTTCCCTCTGAACCGAACTAACCTTATTTGGAAAACTGATCAAACGTCCACTTGGACAATCTGAAAACCTGACGTTCCCTCACAAAACCTAAACAGGCAATCCGGCATGGACTCCGTGTCTTGCCTACTCACCCTGAACGAAGGGCAAGGTGAGTCCAGGTTGATCCTGGTACTTGCCCTTCTTGTCGGAGTAACTTTTCTCGCATGGCATTGTCGCCTCGAGAAAAATCAATTGAGCAATCCCCTCGCCGGCGTAAATCTTCGCCGGCAAGGGGGTTGTGTTGCTGATTTCTATGGTCACCCTACCCCGCCATTCCGGCTCGAGCGGAGTGACATTCACAATGATACCGCAGCGGGCATAGGTGCTTTTACCAACACAAATGCCCAACATGTTCCTTGGTATCTCTAGGTACTCCACCGTCTCCGCCAAGGCGAAGCTGTTGGGGGGTATCAGACAGAAATCTCCTTCGATATCCACGAAAGAGGCGGGGTCGAAATTTTTAGGGTCAACCACCGCGCAACGGGCGTTGGTGAAAACCTTGAACTTCCGGTCCACTCGAACATCGTAGCCGTAGCTCGTGACACCATAAGAAATGGTTCCGGGACGATGGGCCAAGTCAGCGATCGGGCGGATGCATACCTCTTTCCGAATCCGCCAGTCAGGTACGATCGCCATGGTCCGCCTCACTCCAACTTGATTGCCCCAAGCCCCGCACCTGCCAGAGTTTCAACCTCAAGGACCACCATGGCATCCGCCACAGAATTCAAGAAGGGTGGATGAGTGTTTTTTACAGCTGCACTCAAAAACGACCACCACCACCCGACAAACTGGCCCTACTTTACCCTTCCCGCTTCACCATTCCCTTTTCCGAAATCTTTGACCCGATTTCAAGGAGGTGCCCAATCAACATTAGGAGAAGCGGGGAAACCGGCCATCCAGTTTTTTAAAAATAATCCTAAGTCACTTTGCCTCTTTGCCTTGTGGCTTAACCTCCCAAAGTGAATCCAAAATTCGCACCCAAGCCAGACGATTGTGCCAACTGGGAACGGCACCTTCCGTTAGATTTGAACCAAGCTCTGCGAGCAGTGGGCTCAGGGGATGGCAAGGCGCTGAAGCGCGCATCATTGCCCGCGCAACGAAACCCATGTTTACCGAAAGCGCCAGGGAGCGGCCCAACGCAGCCTCGCCATCCTTGGTGTTAGCGGAAATCATCCACAAATAACCGCAAATCCCCTCCAGCTCCCCAACCATCCCCATTTGACGCAAAACCATCGCCTCGGCTGATGCCGTCATTCCCACCAATTCGTGCGTGACAGGTCCGAAAGTTCGGACCACTCCCGGCATTCCCGAGGCCCCAAGGACCTGACTTGCCAAGGAAAAAGTGTCTCGGTTGCCTGATAAGCCCGCAATCAGGCTGAAAGGGCCTTCCTGCAAAAGAACGGGAAGGGTCCCTCGTTTCAGGGCTGGATTCACGAGGTCTTTTTTCAGGGCGGCCAATCGCTCGATCCTTTGAGCTGCATCCTTATACCGGCCGCTTGCAAAACTAGCCTCTATCATCATCCAGTCATACAAGGGATAATTCCGATTCTCAACTTGCAGTGACTTTGCATTCAGCAACTGGGGGAGCAAAACCCCGGGATGGTTCATGCGAAGGGTTTCCGGGCGGTCCAAAAGCTGCTTTCCGGGCCCTTCCAAAAAAGGCCGAACCTCATCCACCCTTCCTAACTGCAGGGCCAACTGGAGATTAATCAGCGCGAAGTTGATCTGTAGCTGTTCACTCTCCCTGACTTGCTCGCTGGCTCCGGCCGATTGCAAGTCCCGCATGGCGCGCAAGGGAAGTCCCATTTCCAAGGCAGTCATTGCCTGGAAAAACAGTGGGGGTTCCTTGCCCCCGGAATTGCTTTTCATCCTTTCCATGGCATTTGCAAGGCGGTCCTCCGCCTCCGTTTTACGCTTGCCAATCTGCTGGATTTGCTCCTCCAGCGCCTCCAAACGCTTCAAGCCATCCTCACCCCGACCGGCAAGGTCGTCACGACTCCCTTCCAGGAGCGCCTTGCCATGCTCTTCCATCAGGTCCCAAAAATTCCGGCGCATCGCCACCTGATACAGGACCAATCTTGCCGACCTGACACGGTCTGAACGCTCATCCTCCAAATTCCCGGCCAAATCCAGCACCCTTTGGGCCAAGGTGATCATTTCCAATTCGATCAGGTCCGCCAGAACCCCACCCTCCTGCTGGACCCCCAACAAATCCGAAAGCTGTCCCAAACATTGGAGGGTCACCAACAAGCAACCCGGGTTATCCGGCTGTTCAGCCATGGCGACATGCGCCTGACGAACGGCCAAAAGCGCCTGAGCCACCCGGGCGTCCGGACGCCGGTATTGCCCAGACAGGTTGGCTCTGATTTCAGCCTCGATCGATTTACCTGAAATTGTGGGTTTCCCAGCCCAAAATTTCCAAAAAGGGCGAATTTTGACCGGCTGATCCAACCTTCCCTCACCCCAGTCCAAGTGATCTCGAATCGCCTCATTCACCAGGATGTCGAAATACGCATTGACCAAATCGCTACTTCGATTGGGGTTTCTTTCAGGCGGCCGACGCAGGGTGGCAACTTGGCCGGCCCCGGCCAGATACGGAGATTGCCAATCCGAGAGCCGCGAAAACCTCGGGGCGACCAAAACACCAGGGCTGTCACCCAGAAGATTCGCGACAACGGTGTGAATACCTTGGCTTTCCAAGTTGGAGCGCCAGTCTTCCCCTGCAATACCGGTGGCGCTTGAGGGAGAATCAATTCCCAACCCAGCGCAAAGCTTGCGGTAATCCGCGAGAACCCGGGCCGAACGAGACCAGCGCCCATCCAAAAATTGCGAGTATTTCGGGGCGAACCAAATGAGGTAGGAGGCCATCTCCCCGCCATTCTCCACAACCAACATTTTTTCGCGTTCAACCAGGGGCAAGGCCTTTTCAGTCTGGCCACCCCGGACAGCCACCTCCTTGGCCAAATCTCGCATTCCCTCCGCCCAAACAAATCCCCACCCAAATTCCCTGGAAGTCTTGGCGGAAGGACGAAGGTAACCAGTGAACAAACAAGCCCCAATCAAGGCAAGCAAAGCCGCAAGCCCGGACAACCGAGCCAACCAGTTTTCACCCTCCTCGCGCCCCTCACCGTTCCGGGTAATGCCACGCAGGTACTCAGCCAAAAACAGCCCAGAAACCAAACCACCCAGTCCAATCAGTCGAAAACGCGCAAGGCCCAACACCAAAAAACCCACCAGGACCAAAACGCGCCAAAGGAATTTTTTTTCCCCGGTTCGGAAAAAAGACCAGCCCAGGCAACCAAGGGCCAACACCAAGAGCCCAATACCGACGACCGCGGGAAAGGGGAGGAATGACTGATTCCAAGAAGCGGTCAACCATTCCAAAAAAGACCCCAAATGCTGAAGGTAAACACGGCCATCCTTGCGGAGTTCGTCAACCCCCTCAAAAAAGCCCAGCGTTTCTGGAAGTTGGTACACACGAAAAAGGAAAGGATTGACCAATGAACCCATAAAAGCAGAGATCATCAGGGCACCAAAAGGCAGAGCCCGCTTACCCGACAAAAGCAGATGGACCGCCCCCCAAATGAGAACCACTGCCAAGCCAAACAAAAAACCTGAGTCCAAATTTGCCCAAAGGGCAAAACCGAGAAAAACCATCAGGGAGTAAGACTTAATCGCCCCCTCCGGACCGAACGATTCAAATTTTCCGAGCAAAACCAGCAACACAGTCATGCAAAAAAGGGTTGCGAGATGAGGCCCGACATCCGCCTGACCCGAGACGCCCAACAAAGCGGCTGTTGCCAGCATGGGGGCCATCAGCTGGCGAACAGGGCCTTTTCCCGAGACCGCAAAAACGGACCAACCAACCAACACAAACCCAAAGGCTTTCAAGGCGACAATCCATCTGCCCTGCCCGCCATCCAACTGCCATGCCGCGTAGAGCATCCGGTCAAAAAGCCAGGCCCCGTTCACCCATTTGGAATCCTTCAGCGCGTAACTGAATGGCTCCTCACCCAAAGCGACCGCCCCTTCCGACAAGGCGCGCCCCGTGGCCAAACGAATCAGCGATTCGCCCCCACGCATGGGAAACGCCGCAAGGGCAATCGCGAAGATGCCGAGCAACAACCACCAAACCGTGCTGTCAAATACTCTCGCTATGTTTTTTCTTGCGACAGTTTTTTGTGAATCCCCGTTGGGAATGGCACTTTCAGGTTGGTCGAAAACTGACATTTCAGCCGGATTAATTTGCATGATTAAGTTTCCGGAACCAATTAGACCTTTTTCAATGCTATCACCTAAATCCCTTGAGATGCTCCCCCACCGAACCTAAAGATTATGCTGTGGCCCATCCTGGACACCCGAAGTGCGGGGTTGAATTCAAATCCAATCTCTGGTCTTGTGGTGTTCGTGAGAATCATTGTTGGATGAATTTGTCGCCGGATCGGAATTGAAGCAACCAACTTCCCTGCCGGAATTGAAACCCGCCGGACCACCCACCAGCAAGGAGTGCTGCATATGACGGGATCCATCCAAAAGCATGGTTTGTCACTGAAAAGTAACCGGCCTGAAAGGGGAACGATTGCATTCATCGGATGGATTTGCCTGGTCTTAGTGTGCTCAATCGGTTGCGCCCGCGGCCAGGACGCAGGGAAAGAAAAAAATACCCGCCCGAAAATCTCGGCACCGGAATTGTCCGGGGGTACTGCATGGCTCAATACAGCCAAGCCCATTTCCCTGAAAGATCTCAGGGGAAAAGTCGTTTTGCTTGATTTCTGGACCTTGTGCTGCATCAATTGCATCCACACCTTGCCAGACCTCGATCGTTTGGAAAAAAAATGGGGCAAGGAATTGGTGGTCATCGGGGTGCATAGCCCGAAATTTGACAACGAAAAGTCCACCGCTAGCATCCGCAAGGCCTTGCTGCGTTACGAGGTCACCCACCCTGTTATCAACGATTCAGAACGCCGCATATGGGAGGCTTACGGCGTCGACTCATGGCCCACCCTGGTTTTGATTGACCCGGAAGGGAATTTTGTTGCCAGAGGCTCTGGCGAAGGCCTGTATGACGCCGTGGACGATGCGATTAGCGATTTGGTCAAAAAGCACAAAGCCAATGATTCATTGAAGGTTGGTCCGTTGGATTTTCAACTGGAGACCGAAAACCGCCAAAGCATTCTGAAATTTCCTGGCAAGGTGATCACCGACGCCGCCGGCAAGAGAATGTTCATCGCCGACAGCACAAACCACAGGATCGTTTGCGCCTCTCCTGAAGGGGAGGTGATTTGGACAGCCGGTACAGGGAAATCCGGAAGCGCCGACGGTCCGTTCGGCAACTCGTCGTTTAATGATCCCCAAGGTTTGGCGCTGGTCGAGGGCAAAACCGAGAAACTGCTGGTAGCGGACAGGAAAAACCATCTCATTCGAGAATTGGACCTTTCGGCCAAAAATGTGAAAACCATTGCCGGGACCGGAAAACAGGGGCAAGACAGGCGCACCGGTGGCCCTGGCCCACAAGTTGGCCTGAATAGCCCTTGGGACCTTTGGCTGGATGGTAACCGTTTGTTTGTCGCGATGGCAGGACACCACCAAATCTGGGCGATGGATTTGGCCACCGGCAACATCACGCCGTTCGCCGGCAGCGGCAGGGAGACCCTGATGGATGGGGAATTCCCGCGTTCGTGTTTCGCTCAACCAAGCGGACTCACCAGTGACGGGAAAAACCTTTTTGTAGCCGACAGCGAGACCAGTTCCGTACGCTCGTTGCCCATTGCCCAGGCCGAAAGAAGCCCCTTGGTTTCAACCCTGGTTGGCACACACCTTTTTAAATTTGGTGACAAGGATGGGGAAGGTGACGAAGCCCTCCTGCAGCACGCATTGGGTGTCACCTGGTTGAAGGACAAGCTTTTTGTCGCTGACACCTACAACAATAAAATCAAGACCTTGGATCCTAAAACCAGGAGTTGCCAAACATTCCTTGCCGGATTTCAAGAGCCTGGTGGCATCTGGGCGAATAACGGACTTCTTTATGTCGCCAACACCAACGCGCACCAGATCGTGATTGTTGACCCTACCAGTAAAAAGACCCGAATTGTCGATCTGCGGCCCAAGCCTTGAGGAAAACCAAGCTCATGGTTCGCATCCGCCGATGGCCCGCATGCCTGTTGGTGTTTTTTTTGCCGGCCCTGTCCTTGGGCGGTGCTGCCAAAGGCCAAACCGGCACAGCCAGCTTGTTGCAGGTGAAATCCCCCGCCTCCCATGCCGGAAAGCTTACCCTGACAGCGAAATTGCAGGCCAATCCTTTCTCGAACAAAAACCAGCAACCCCCATCCGGTCACCCCGTCGATTTCAAACCCGGGGAATCCCTTGAAGTCATTTTGATCGGGATACCCGCGAAAGGATTTCACACCTATCCCGCCACGGTTCGGACCCCGCTGCAGGACGAGGCAATGCTTTCAACCCTGCAGTTTTCGCCCCAAGGAAACCTTTTCCCTGTTTGGCCCATCATCGAATCAAAGCCGGAAACGGTACAGGAGGAGGCTCTGGGGGGCAAAATCCTTGAGTTTCCCAGCGAATTCCAGTGGTCCATTCCTTTGGTGATTGACCCGGGATTCAAAGGACCTATCGCCAAGCAGACCCTGAAAGCCCGTCTGCAGGTCTGCGACGAGAAAGGATGCCATTGGGGCGACCACCTGATCGAAATCGACATACCGGTTTCAGGCCCGGCCATTCCAGCCAATGATGAAGCTCATCCTAAAGCTGTCACCCCTGCCCCTTCCCCCAAAGTTGTCCCGCTCCCAGGCGAAAAAGAGAATCCGAATGGGAGAGAGGGACCGAAACCAAACGCAGACATACGCGCGAATCCGGCAGCGACTCGCATTCCCGAACTTCCCGAAAGCGGCAGTTTTAAAGAGACCGCACGTTATCCGGAAGGAACCATCCATGACCTGGATGGATTCAAGACCTTTCTCCGCGACCGGACCGGGCAGGAATCAGGCCAAGCTGATTCAGGGCTCTTGGAATTCATGCTTCTGGGTATTTTTTGGGGAGGCATCTCGCTGGTGACTCCCTGTGTTTTTCCAATGATCCCGGTCACCGTCAGCATTTTCCTGAAACAGAAAGAGGACGGCGGGCTCAGCCCGCTCACCAAGGCACTCATCTACTGTGGAACGATCACGGTCGTCCTGACTTTGGCGGCAGTCATGGCGTTATCACTTTTTGTCTGGCTGAGCATCAATTGGATTTTCAACACTTTTATGGGATTGCTTTTCATTTTCTTTGCCCTGTCCCTTTTCGGCATGTACGACATTGAACTTCCGGCCTGGCTCACCACATGGAGTAGTCAAAACGAGCAAAAAGGAGGCGCAACTGGAACCGTTTTCATGGCGCTGACTTTTTCCATGCTCAGTTTCGCCTGCGTGGCACCTTTCCTTGGCGGGTTCGGCGCCAACTCCGCCGGGCGCCCTTTTTTTCATCAATTGCTTGGGGGCCTTTCCTTTTCAGCAACCTTCGCGGCCCCCTTTTTTTTCCTGGCCCTCTTCCCTGGATTACTTAGAAGCCTCCCACGAAGCGGGACTTGGCTGAACACCATCAAAGTTGCGATGGGATTTGTGGAGTTGATGGCTGCCATCAAATTTTTTCGGCTGGCTGAAATCCGGGAAGGCACAGCCAATTGGTTCACCTACGATTTTTGCCTCGCCGCCACGGTAGCCATCCTGATTGCTGGAGCCCTTTACCTTTTCCAATTTTTCCGCCTGCCACTCGATACCGAACAGGACCACCTCGGCGTTCCACGAATGACCTTTGGAATCGCATTCCTGACCCTGGCCCTGTACCTGTTTCCCGGAATGCTACACCCTGGTCAACAAGGACGGAATCGCCCCCAAGGAGTGGTTTACGCCTGGATGGATTCCTTCCTATTGCCGGACAATGAGCCGGCCGGAAATGGGATTCATTCCGGAAACGAGCTCCCCTGGTCCGGTAACCTTGCGCTCGCCCTGGCCAAATCCAAACAGGATGGAAAACCCGTGTTCATCGACTTCACGGGGGTCACCTGCACCAACTGCAAACTCAATGAAAAACAAGTCTTTTCGCGGCCTGATGTCCAGCAACTTTTCGCGAATTACCATCTGGTGCAGCTCTACACCGATCGCGTGATTCCTGAATTTATTCCGGAAGGAGAAATCCAAAAAAATAAATCCCTTCCCATGGAATTAGCGGAAGCAAATTCCCGCTTTAGAAATGAACATTTCAATGTAGAACAGCTACCTTTTTATGTGATCATCGAGCCAAGATAGCTGAAAATATCGCCCCTATTTCAGACCGACCCAACCTGAGCTTGGCCCAATTTGGGACTTGCTGGTAAAAGCTCTTGGTGAAAATCGGTTTGGATCATGCGGAATTCAGGGGATCTACCACAATGGCAAGACGCTGGATGTGTGCAGCAACACTTTTTCTCGCCAGTTGTTCCTCAGGTTTCTGCCAAGGCCCCCAACCCGCAAACGGGACCACGGCACCAGCAGCCAACCCCGCGCTTCCCACCCCCTTGGATGGGATATTGAAGCAGTGGGAATTGCAGATGCAACGCATCGAATTTCTCACGGCCAATTTGACACTGGTAGAAAAGGACAAAGTTTTCAATGCAGCCAGAACTTCCAGCGGAACAGCGAAATACTTGAAATCGGGTTCCCCAAATCAACCTGTATTGTTGGCCTCTTTGGAATTCCGCAAGGAAAACAAAACGGAAACAGACCGGAAGTTCCTTTGCACCGGGAACTTCCTATATGAATTGGATTTCGGCCAAAAGGTAGTTCGGGCCTTTGAAATGCCAAAGCCCAAGCCTGGACAGGTGGCGGATGACAGTTTTTTGACCTTCATTTTTGGCATGAAAGCCGAGGAAGCGAAAAGCAGATACAACCTGAATCTGGACAAAGAGGACCAGTACTATAGCTATATCTCGATAACACCCAAGCTTCCCGCAGATCGCGCTGATTTTCAAAGGGCCCAGTTGGTCCTTTTAAGGACCACTTTTCTGCCCAGAAGGCTTTGGTTTGAAAAGCCCAACGGAGATGAAACCACTTGGGATATCCCCGTGATCGACACCAAGAAACCGGTGGATCGCAAGGAATTTGATCCGCCGCAACTCGGTAAGGACTGGCGCTGGATGCAGGCTAGCGCCCCTTCGGTTTCCGGGGCCCCTCCCACGCAAAACCAACCGGCACCTAGGGTTGCCCGGCCTGCCCCCTGACACTTTTTCTCATAATTCCTTCATGCCTTCTTGTTAATGTCGTAAACGGGTCGAATTATTGGCATTTCTGACCCTGTTTGCACCCTCGAATCAGCCTGGAGTCTCGACCATGCTTTTCAAGAACAAAATTGCGTTCACCGCAATGGCATTCACTGGTGCCACCTGCCTGGCATTGGCTCAGCCCCCTGGTGGAGGATTTCCCGGTGGCGGGCTCGGTGGGATGATGATGATGCAAGGGCGAGGAGGATCGGATCCCACCCAACTCCTGAACAACAAGAGCGTTCTGGATGAACTGAAGTTGTCCGAAGACGATGCCAAGGAAATCCTGCAAAAATATTCGGAGGAGACCTCAGGCTTGCTGGCCAAAATCCTCGCGGATAGCGGTAAGGGGGACCAAGCAAAACGCCTCAATCAAATCAGGACCCAGCAGTTGGGCCTCAGAGCTTTCTCTGACGCCAAGATCGCCAGCCTATTGAAGCTTTCGGATGATCAAAAGAAGGAAATCAAAGAGCTGGAGGAAGATGTCCGGAAAGAAGCCGATGAAATGAGAAAAGAAATCGGCATGGATTTTTCGAAGATGGGCGAAATGATGAAAAAAGTCGGTGAGCTCAACAAACAGGCCCTCGGCAAGGCCACCGAACTTCTCAAGGACAATCAAAAAGCCACTTGGCAGGAGTTGGTTGGCAAACCTTTTGAAATGAAGATGGGTGGGGGACGCGGAGGCCCTGGCGGTCCTGGTGGCGGTAGAAACCGCAGGACTGATTGACATTTTTGGGACCCGCCAAAAACAGGAAGGGGCCGCTTCTAAGGCGGTCCCTTCTTTTTTTCCCTAAACTCGTTAACAGGACCGATTCCAATATCTGAACGCCTTGCCAATGCGCACATTTGTCAAAAAACCCAGAGTTGGGATTATTGGGGGAGGCATTTGGGGCCTGTCCTGCGCCTTTTTCCTGGAAAAAAAATCTGCCGGGCATATTGATGTGGTCGTTCTGGAGGCTAGTGATCGTCCCGGGGGAATGATTCAAACAAGAGAGTTCGCCAACCACAGGATGGAAATGGGGCCCAACGGGTTCCTGGACTCGAACCCCTCCACATTCGATTTATGCAAGGAACTGGGTCTTCAGGAGGAACTGCTGCCTGCGAGCGCCTCCGCCGCACGGAATCGGTATTTGTACCTAAAAAACAGGCTCCATAAACTCCCCTCCAACCTGTTTGGGATGGCTTTTTCGCCAGTCCTGTCGATTCGGGGAAAGCTGCAAATCCTGACGGAGGGCCTACACACCAAGCGGGCTATACCCGAGGAGGAATCGATTGCCGATTTTTTTCGGGCCCGGGTTGGCAATGAAGTCGCGTGTTCACTTGGAGACGCATTTGTCACGGGTATTTGGGGAGGGGATTCAGAGCAACTCAGTCTCCCGAGTTGTTTCCCAAAATGGCGAGAAATGGAAATCTCCCATGGAAGTATTTTGCGGGGGCTGAAGGCGCGCCGGATCGCAAAATCACGGGTAGCCCGGGAGGCTGGCCTGGCCAAACCGCCTTCGCCCCAGATGTGGTCCCTGAAAAAAGGGCTGGGGCAGTTGATCGACACCTTGGCTGGCCATTTAGGTTCCCGATTACGAATCCACCAAAAGGTCTCAGCCTTGCAACCCGTGCTTGGCCAGCCAGGGGCGGAGTGGAGGGTTTTTATCGACGGCCAGGAGAAACCAGAAACCTTCGATCACGTAATCCTTGCTTGCCCCGCCCATGAGCAAGCCCGGCTTCTAGCCCCTTATTCACCCGCATTGGCGAACACCCTGCTTGAAATTCCAACCACACCAATTGCCGTAATTGGTTTGTTGTTCCCTGAAAGTCAAATTTGGGGGGATGCGGTCAAACCAGATGGTTTTGGCTACCTGACTCCCCAAAAGGATGGCAGACCAGTCATGGGGGTGCAATGGTGCTCCGCCATTTTCCCAGGCCACCGGTCCCCACCCGGGTGGCACCTTTGGCGGGCTTTGGTTGGAGGTCCCAACCAAAGTCAACTGCTGGACCAGAATGACGAAACTTTGACCAAGGTGGTCCTTGCGGAATTAAAAACCGTGGGAAATTGGGCCTTAAATCCTGAATGTGTGCATATTTTCCGGTGGAAACGGGCCATCCCACAGTACACAATAGGCCACTCCAAACGAACCCAAGCCATTCTGGAAGCCCAAAAAACCCTGCCTGGATTGAATTGCGCTGGAAGTTGCATGGGTGGGGTGGCAATCAATGATTGCGTGGAGCAATCCGCCAAATTGGCCGCCGGGCTCGTTGAGAGTTTGACCAAAATTTCAGGCTAACTTTTCGGACACGTTTTTTTTTACAATAGGCACATGTTTGATTCCCCCATGGACCGCAAAAAGCGGTGGGACACGGGTTCCTGGAAGAAAAAAAAGGAAAATCACCCATGCGGGAAGTGCTTAGCCTCATCCTTGGTGGTGGCAGAGGTTCCAGGCTTTATCCGCTGACCCAGTTGCGTAGCAAACCCGCCGTCCCGGTCGCCGGAAAATACCGGTTGATAGACATTCCCATCAGCAACTGCATCAACAGCGGTTTGAATCGCATTTATGTGCTGACCCAATTTTTAAGCGTCAGCCTGCATCGGCATATCGCCAACACTTATAAATTCGATCCATTCAGCCGCGGGTTCGTGGAAGTTCTGGCCGCGCAACAAACCTTTGAAAAACAGGATTGGTACCAAGGCACAGCTGACGCTGTCCGCCAGCAAGTCCGTTATGTCATTGAAGATCCGTGCCGCGAGGTGCTCATACTTTCGGGTGATCAGCTTTACCGCATGGATTATCGGCAACTCCTCAGGACCCACAGGCATTCCGGGGCCGATGTGACCATCGCCGTAATTCCTGTTCCTGAAAATCAGGCGTCCGGATTCGGCTTGGTCCGCCTGGATGATTCCGGAAGAGTTGTGCAATTCGTTGAAAAACCTCGGACTGCAGAGCAGTTGGAACCGTACAGAACCTCCCCGGAATGGATGGGGCGACATGGCATTACCGCGCAGGAAAGACCGTTCCTTGCGAGTATGGGCATTTATCTGTTCAACCGCAGGACGCTTCTGGAACTGCTGAACGCCCGTCCGCTCGCCACCGATTTCGGCAAAGAGATTTTCCCAAGGAGCATCGCCAGTCACAAAGTAGTGGCTCACTTGTTTGATGGTTATTGGGAGGATCTTGGAACCATCCAGGCTTACCACGAGGCCAATATTGCCCTGACGGGCCCTAATCCGCCCTTTGATTTCACCAGCAACGAAGGGCCCATCTACACTCGCATGCGGTTCCTTCCCGCATCCCGCCTTGGTGGGGTAGAAATGGACCACTCACTGATCGGGGATGGGTGCCGGATCATGCCAGGCGCGGAAATCGACAGGTGCCTGATCGGGGTAAGGACCATGATCGGGCGGGACGCCCGAATCTCCAACTCCATCCTCCTAGGTGCCGACCGCTACGAAACCGAGGCTGAAAAAAGTCACAATCGTTCGGTGAAACACCCGGATATCGGCATCGGAGACCGAACCATCATCCGCGATGCCATCATCGACAAGGATTGCCGTATCGGGAACGATGTACGAATCATCAACCGATCCCGTGTTGAAGATGGCGAGGGCGACAACTTTGTGATTCGCAATGGGATCGTGGTGGTTCCCCGTGGGAGCACGGTACCTGACGGGATGGAAATTTAAATTTTTGGAGCGATGTCAGCCGCTGAAAAATTTGTTTAAAAATGCCTTTTCAACCGCCGCAGCTTCCCCTCGCTGAACTGCCCCCTCCAGGGCATATTCGCCGTGAAGGCTCACCGTCCCCTGAAAACCTGCACTTTTCAAGGCACTTCCAACCTCATTCCACCGGACGATTCCTTGTCCGGCGGGCACGATTGTGCTTTTCCAACCCTTGGCACCTTTGGTCCATTCCACATCCTTGATCGCAAGGGATGAAAACCAGGGTTTAACCAGTTCCATTTCCGTGGGAAAAGGCCCGCCTCCGAGGGCTAAATGCCCGGTGTCGAGGAAGGATCCGATCCTGTGTGGGTCTAATCCTTCCAGGAGCAAACGCTGGCCTGCGGCATTGTTTCCAAGGTTCCGCCCTGAATGCGTGTGAAACAGTGCCTTTACCCCGGTTTTTTCCGCCAGGTTGGCAAACCCTTCCAGTGCCCTTCGGGCCTGACGACTTATCCGCTGAAAATCACCGTCAAAGGGAAAATAACCAACCTTGACACCCGGGATTCCAGCAGCCTGACAGGCCTTGAAAATCCGGATGGCATCCGGATGATCGGGATCATTCAACGAGGTAGGCGCCGTGACAAGACCGATGGCCAAGCCAGCCCTGGAAAATGTTTCCCGCCATCGGGGCAGTTTTTCAAGGGCGTTTTCAGGTGTCACAGGATAACCAGGCCGGACAGCCAAATCGACACCGTTCAACCCATAGGTCCCGCACCAACGGACCCAATCCTCGAGCTGTAGGGTCGGGAGAGTCTTGGTGAAGTAGACGAAAAGCATGGCTCAAATCCCAGGGCCGCGAATCACCGGGTTGTTCAAGACACCCACACTGTCGATAGAAATGGAAACGGTTTCCCCGCCCTGCAGGGAGAAATCATCGGGAGGAACGACCCCGGTGCCGGTCATCAGGAAGGCCCCCTGCGGGAAGTCGTTTTCCCTGAAAAGCCATCCCACCAATTCTTCTGGCGGTCGACGCATTCGACCCCATGTGGTTTTGCCCTCAAACAGCATTTCCCCCTTGGGGCCATCGATTCGGACGGAAATCACGGCCGACGGTTCGGGAAGGCCCAAACGAATCCAAGGACCAAGCGCGCAGGATCTCGAATAAACCTTGGCCTGGGGCAAATAAAGCGGGTTTTCCCCTTCAATATCCCGTGAGCTCATGTCGTTCCCGATGGTGTGGCCGACGATCCGCCCGGAAGGACTCACCACCAGCGTCACTTCTGGTTCAGGAACAGACCATTTGCTGTCCTGGCGAATGGCCACCTCACCGCCATTGCCAATCACGCGACGAGGGGTTGCCTTGAAAAACAACTCGGGGCGGGGAGCAGAATAAACCTTGTCATAAAAAACAGCGGCCCCCTTGGATTCCTGTTGCCTCGCCTCACTACTTCTCAGGTAAGTGACACCTGCGGCCCACACCTCCTGATCACAAACCGGGGAAATCCATTTTCCATCCCTAACAACCGTTTTGGCTGCCTTAATCATTTCAACCAGATCAGTTTTTGGGCATTCACCATACAAGAGGCTGTCCAACCTCCGACGGGGTTGACCCGCTTTCGGAGAGGAAAGTAGCAGGGCACCGCCGTCTGTTGTCGGGGAAGCAAGATGCACTTCGCCATCAGGGGTTTGGTACTTTCCAACACATTCTGCCCGCATAAATCCAGCTCCAATTCAATTGGATTCCAACACGGTTTCCATCCACCAGTCTAACCTGTTCATTGCCCCGGCATAACCTCCCACAGATAGCAAACCCCGCACCTCGGCGGCTGTGATAGCCAGGGGTTCCGAACAGATCGCAGGGGCGATGGGGCTCATTGGATCCTTGCCAACCAGCCTTTTCAATATCGCAGCCTGGAGTTCCTGACAGCCGGCACCGGTCAGTGTGGAAACCGCAAGCTTTCCATTCCAATAATCATGGCCCTTGGGCGCAGCCACCAAATCGCTTTTGGTCCATACCTCCAAAACATTTTCAAGACCTATGCCAATTGGCTCTTCCGGCTTTTGGTTTGTGTCGGTTCCATCCCGAAGCCAAAGGACCAAATCAGACATGCCGGCCGAGTGTAGGGCCAAATCGATACCCTTTTGTTCCAAATCATCCGCGGTTTCCCTGACCCCGGCCGTATCGAACAACTCAATGGGCCAGCCGTCCAAAGCCACTGCAACCCGCACCAAATCCACGGTTGTCCCAGGAATGGGGGAGACCACGGCCCTTTTTTTACCGGCCAAAAAATTCAGAAGACTGCTTTTCCCCACATTCGGCGCCCCCATGACGGAAACCCGGAATGGCACCAGCCATCGTCTTGCCAAATTCCAACCGGACTCCAGTTCCGCCAGGGAGGCGATTGCCTTGGCCCCTTCCCCATTCTTGCAAGATTGGATCAACAGGCACAAAGCTTCAGGAAGGACTTGTGCTTGATGGAGAAACCCCTTGCAGGCAAGGGAGGTTGTGGCGCGAATCGCCAATTGTTGAAGGTGCGACTGCAACCTGGTTTGACAGGGAAATACCTCAGGCGTCTCCGGTGATTTTTCCTTAAAACCCGCCTTGGCGAACAATGAACGGTGCATGGCTTCCAACTGGGCACCGCCATGGGCATGAATCTCGATCCAAGGTGTTTCCTTCACCCCGGCTGGGCGTACCAACAAAACCTCATCCGAAACGGACCCGCCAACATCCAGGACCCCAAGAAACTGGTTGGATGGCAAAGCCGGCCGTGATGATCCATGGGGGACAAAAATTTCACGAATGAAATCGCAAGCCCCTGCCCCGCCGATCATCCAAACCGCGACCCCCGCCGGTCCCGGGGGCGTCACCATGGAAAACCAGGGAATATCTCCTTGGCGCTTCATCAAAACAGGACTCCACCACTATGACGCCGCCAGAAACATTCCTTCCAGAACAAGGTTTGGGTGGAAGCGTGAAATTCCGGAGAAATGGCCAGAAATCCATTCCCCGCCCCCACCGGTAAACCAAAGGTTGGCATCCTGGTCCAGTTCGATGGCCCTTTTCCAAAATCGCCCGACAGAACCCAAGATCGCACCTTCCAAGCCCGTCTGGATCGCATCGTGTGTGTTCTTTGCTGGCCAGGGTGAATCCGAAGATTGCTCCGATCCAACCTCGGGCAGTTCGGCCGTCCCATCCCCTAGGCTCTTTGCCATCAAATGCCAACCAGGCTGGATGCTGCCGCCCTGAAAAATCCCGGCACCATCCACCCAATTGATGGTCAAAGCCGTTCCCGCATCCACAATCATGCAGGGTTTGCCTGAGGCGAGATGATAAGCGGCCTTTGCGGAGAGCAAGCGGTCGACCCCCACCCTGGATGGCTCAACGACTGATAATCGCATGCCTATTTTGGAATGATGGTTTAACCAGCAGACTGATCCGCCTGACCGGATGAGGCAAGCGTTCAACCTTTCGGTTTCAGCACGTACCACACCGGCCAGAATCCAGCGGTATGGTATTTCCCCCGCGATAGCCATCGCCTCGGCTACGCACACATCGTGAAAATTCTCGCAACCGTGGCTCAGCGTGAGCACTTTGGCAATGCCCCCACCATGCCGGATGGCCACCTTGATGCGGGAATTTCCGACATCGACAGCCATGTCGGGGGCAGTCATGAATCCGCACCGGCCAGTTCAGCTTCCTGAATGGAATCCAGTTGCCTTTGGATTGCCACCATCAATTCGGATAGTCCCCTGCCGGTAACCGCGGAAAAGGCCATCACTTCCTTGCCGATCTTCCGGGCCAAATCGCCCCGTATCTCCTCGGAACCTGACAGCTCGCATTTGCTCAATGCGACAATTTCCGGTTTGCGGCCGAGGTCTTCGCTCCGCATCTCGAGTTCGTTCCGGACCACCCGGTAGTTTGCCAACGGATCCGAACCATCCGTGGGGAACGGTTCCACCAAATGGACCAGCAACCGGTTTCGCTCAACATGACGCAAAAATTCATGGCCCAATCCCACCCCTGCATGAGCCCCCTCGATCAACCCAGGCAGGTCAGCCAGGACAAACACCCTTTCGCCCCCCATGTACACGGCCCCCAGATTCGGCTGCTTGGTGGTGAACGGATAATCCCCGATCTCAGGTTTCGCACGACTCAACCGGCTGAGAAGGGTTGATTTTCCAGCATTCGGAAGGCCGACCAGACCCACATCGGCAATTAATTTCAATTCGAGGAGGATAGTCCGCTCTTCGCCGGGTTCACCCTCCTGAAAAATTCTTGGTGCGCGATTGGTGGACGAGGCAAACGCCCGGTTGCCCTTCCCGCCCCGGCCGCCCTTCGCAACAACCACCCGATCACCATCGGCGGTCAGGTCCCGGATGATGTTTCCCCGATCGCGATCGATGATGAGAGTCCCCGGCGGGACCCTGATAATCAGATCAGCGGCTTTGCGACCGGAGCTGTTATCCCCACTCCCGCCACCTCCAGAATCCGCGCGCCAGTGCTTGCGATTTACAATTTCAGCCAAGCTATCCGCGTTTGCGGCCGCCTCGACGATGACATTTCCGCCATCACCGCCATCGCCGCCGTCCGGCCCCCCACGCGGCACATATTTCTCACGGCGGAAGCTCAAGGCCCCGTTGCCGCCATCGCCACCACGAACATGGATTTGAACCCGGTCGATAAACATGAATCTGTTCCCCCAAGCCAATCTTAACAGGGGGCGGAAATTGTATTGGGTTCAAAAAGAATCGGGGCGAACCACGAAAAGTCAGTAGGCGTTCTTGTGACGAAACCCGTGAAACACCGTCAACCACAAGATTTTCAAGTCCAGCCAAGGGGTCCAGTGAATGATGTAATAAAGGTCGTACTGCAGCCTCTTGCGCAAAGAGGTGTTTCCCCGCCATCCGTTCACTTGCGCCCATCCTGTCAGGCCCGCCTTAACGGCATGGCGAGCCATGTAGGTGGGAAGGGATTTGCTGAACTGCTTGGTGAATACCGGCCTTTCCGGCCGCGGCCCCACCAAGCTCATGTCCCCAACCAAGACATTCCAAAGTTGGGGTAACTCATCCAGACTTGTAGCCCGCAAAAAACGACCAAGGGGGGTTGTTCGGTCATCCCCTTTCCTGGCCCAAATTGCTCCGGTTGATTTCTCTGCGTCCACTCGCATGGAACGGAATTTCAGCATCATGAAACTGGCCCCATTGAGTCCACATCGCTCTTGCCTGAAAAGAACAGGGCCAGGGCTCGTCAATTTCACCAACAAAGCAATACATGCCAACAATGGAGAAATAACAATCAAGCCGATTAAAGAAAGAAAAATATCCATACATCTTTTAAAAACAACATTTAGCCCATAATACGGATTTTCGCGAACACTTACCAATTGCTGCCCGTCCAAATTGCTAACCCGTACGGTCAAACCGGCCATTCCGGGAATATCTGGAACCAATCGAACATCCGCGAACGTGGAGGCCAACACATCAAACACACGGCGCACCTCACCATGGCGATTCATCGGAAGGGCCACAAACACATGGCCAATCCGGTATTTCTCAATAAGCTTCGGCAAATCCTCTGTTTTCCCCAACACATCCAAATCAGAGCATTGTGGTCCGGGTTGATCCTCAATAAACCCCACGGGCCGAATCCCCATCCAGGTGGTTCTGCGCAAGGACCTTGCGGTACGGCGAGCCACCCGACCAGTTCCGACCACCAAGGCGAACGAAACATCCCAACCTGCCCGGCGGAAAGTCCGAACCAAACTCCACCCACACCGGCGCCCCAACACGACTGCACACGAAGAAACCAAAAAGAAAACCAAAAGTGCCGCACGGGATTCGTACCCACCGCGGATCATGAAAAGGGCAGTGGCCACAAAAAGTGTGGCCAGGGCGGTTCCCTTGACGGCCCCCACCATTTCCTCACGCAACCTACGCATGCGGTCGAAGGTGTACTGGCCAGTCATTTGAAAGGCCAAAAGCCCCAGACCAACCACCCATGGGAGTGAGAAGAAACACTTTTCCAATTCGGGAACATCGTTCCACAGGGGAATCCAGCCGCTATCAAAGCGAACCCAATAGCTAACTAGCCAGCTGGTGAAAAGTAGGACAGCATCACTCAGGACAAACCATGAAACCAAAATCTGATTGCTACGCGCTATCATCCGGAACCGGCTCCCTGCCAGCATTGGCGGGCTGAAACTTTGGACATAACTTGTTCCAATGTGTTCCTTCAGAGCAAGTCCAAACCAATCGAGTGGAATCCCCGATGAATACCGACCTTCCTGAATTGGCCGAAAACTATTCAGCAAACCTTCTATTGCGCCTGCTAGCATGCCCGGGAACCACAGGGAATGAGCTGCCAATTGCGAATTTGATTCGACACGAACTGCTGGCTGTCGGGGTATCTGAAACCTCCATCTCACAGGACGAGGCCCACAAAAAAATCCCGGTTCCCACCCCCTGTGGAAATTTGATCGTGCGAATGCGGGGAAATGGGAAAGGGCCCGCATTACTTTTCAGCACCCACATGGACACGGTCCCCTTATGCGAAGGTGCGATTCCGGTCCTGTCTGACAACAGCTCCAAAATCCGCCCGCAGGGAAAAACCGCCTTGGGGGGGGATAACCGGACTGGCTGCGCTGTGCTAATTCAACTCGCGGCCCGGCTCTTGCGGTCCAAATCACCATGGCCTGATATCACCCTGTTATTCACAGTTCGGGAGGAATCCGGGCTCCACGGAGCCAGGAATCTGGACACCGCCTTATTGGGATCACCCGTCCTTGGCTTCAATGTGGATGGTGGCGAACCCGCGAAATTCATCCGCGGCGCCGTGGGGGCGGAGCGGTGGGAGGCGGAAATAGAGGGCATCGCCTCCCATGCCGGTGTGCACCCCGACAAGGGAGTTTCTGCCACTTTGATCGCCTCACTGGCTTTGACAGAGGTTTACCAAGGCGGGTGGTTTGGAAAAGTGGTCCAGGGAGATCGGCAAGGCAGCAGCAACGCGGGGATTTTGTCCGGGCGTAACGGCGGACCCGTTGGGGATGCCACCAATGTCGTGACAGATTTTCTTTTGATGCGGGGGGAATCAAGGAGCTTCGATTCCGATTTTGCCAGCCAAATCACCCGGGCCTACGAAAGGGCAATCAGCAACGCAGTCCGGAAAGTCACCACTTCAGGAGGCCAAACAGGGTCTTTCCGTTTCAAACAGCACCAGGATTACACCGCATTCGAAATCCCCGAAAATCACGAGGTGGCGCAAAGGGCCTCCCGCGCCGCCCGGTCGGTCGGATTGATTCCCCGTTTTGAATTGGGGCGGGGAGGATTGGACAGCAATTGGATTGTCCAGCACGGGATACCATCGATCACCTTCGGGGCCGGCCAGCACGAAATTCACACTGTCTCGGAATATGTCGACATGGGTGAATTTCACGCTGGCTGCGAACTGGCATTGGCAATCGCGCTCGGGAACTAATTGACCTAGGGCAAACCACCAACGATCACCGGGGAATCAGCGGGGCCGCCCAGTTGATCGCGCTGGGAAACAACCTCAGGCCAGAGGACTGGTCATGACGCCCCCGAGGATCCCGCACCGATGTGACCTCAATTCCCCTCTGTTCCGCGTGGTAGATGAAACTTTCAGCCTGAGCCGCCACATTGAACTCATCATGGGCCCCATAGCCTACGAAAATATTCAATTCCCCGGGCTGGAGGTTCTCACGGATCATCACCTCCAGCGGGTTGATTCTGCTCATTCCCTCAACCGCCTGCTCACCCCTGCCAAAAATGGGCACAAACAGCTCGCTGAATCTTAATGTGAACAATTTTCGCCGCCCCAAGGCCTCGTGCAGTCGGGGTTTCACCCTCAATCCGTGGCTTTCCGGCCGGAAAGGGGCCTTGTATTTCCCGGTGTCATCCACATGGCGCAAATTGAGAAGCGGCATGATGCTGATGACATTGCCAATCCGATCGCGATGCTTGATTCCCAAGGTCATGGCCGCGGAGCCCCCCATGGAAACACCCATGAGCGCCACGGTTTCCCTCCGCGGATCGATCGAATAATTCCGATGGAGAAAATTCCACACATCGCCCATCAGGTATTGCTCAAAACACCCCGCCTTGGAATCGGTCCAGAAACTCGCCACATCCCGAAGAGTCGCCCGTCCATGGATGCTCCCGTCCGGGGCGGCAACGATCACTGGGGGAATTTTCCCGCCACAAATCGCATCATCAAACGATTTGACCACCCCCTGCATGAAATACTGCTCATCCTGGGCGGCGCCGTGCAGGAAAACCGCCAATGGGTAGGATTTCTCAGGGTTGTAGTTTGGCGGAAGGTAAACCAAAAGATCCCGCTTTTGGCCCAAGGAATCGGACCAAATCCGATGATCCTGAAATCCGCGGCGTGTGTAAGAAACCAACCGGCCACGCAAATGCCGGTTGACCCGCTCCACCTGATGAAAACCCAGAGTCCATGAGGGAGCCTGGCCAAGGCCCACCCCATCCACCCAAAAAGAAGCCAGCCAGATCAATCCATCCATTGGTCACCCTGGTGTGGAAACGATATCGCACACCAAAAGATGGATCACGCTGGATTGGGCGGACTTTAGTCCAAATTCAAAAAGAAGAAAGTTTTATCCCTGAAGGTTGGGGATTTACCAAAGATTCCGTCTGGGAAGGAGGGTTTAAGCTGGTTATCAGGCGGCCTTGGCCCAAACGTGTGAGGACTTTTCAACAGCCAATTCACCAGCAATCTGTTTGTTCAAAACCGATTCCAATTCCACCAGAGCCCGGGCCAAGGTTGAACCATCCATCACCCGGTGATCCCAACTTAAGCGAACATCCACGCAGCCTTTGTCATCGATTTGACCGTAGTGAATAGCCGTGGTCAGTATCGGGGCGACATTCAATAATCCCGCACCTCGAGAGCCTACAGATGTCAGGCTGAAAGTGCCATAGTTATGGCACCTTCGCCGGCCGAAAAGATTGAGGGCGCACCACCAAAAAAGCCGGCGAAACGGAAAGGGAATTCGGGCAACCGCCATCGCCCTTTGGTGGGAACGCAATTCCTCGACCGGTTTGTCCATGTACTCCCGAACCGTCTCCTCAATCTCGCGAAGTGGACGATTCTCCGGGCCCCGGATCAGGCAAAAAAGCACAACATCCTCAGTTTCCGTTCGCCTTTCAACATTCAGGGCGACAATCGAATGAGGGTGCTCGTACAGGCGATGCCATGGGAATTTAAGATAACAACGGCGAAGCTGGGGATTGCTGGCGCAAACCACCCCGTAGGCCTTGGCAAAAAGAGTCGTCCAAGCCGGCCTTTCCGTCGCTTTTTTTCTGGCCTCAAAGAGTGGCCCCAAATTCATTCGGCGTTCCGCGATCGCCACCGGCACCTGCTGGCTGAAATGCATCAGGTCACAAACCATTTTTCGGAACGGCGAAATCGCGATCCAACGGCCTTTGGACCTGCCCATGAAATCGCTCCGTTCCTGATTCAGTTTTTGGAAGGTGGTATTGGAAGGCCTATTTATTGCCAAAAAACCCTGGCAAAATAAACATCAAAATCAAAACTGATAGCAACCTATTAGTTGCCTCGAATCCATCGCCGGGATTTGTGCTCTGTTTTTGGCAAGGTGCCGATTTCAACGGTTTCCATTTCCGCATGAAAAAGGAATCGGTCGGCAAAACTGCGAGCCAAAACTCTTGCCTTTTCACTCCAAGAAGCCGGTGAGCCGGAAAGCTCCAAAGTCAAAATCAAGCGAGAAAGAGTCCCTTCCTCCAATAGTTTTCCCTGAAAATCGATAACCTCAGGGTGACTCCACAGCCAATCCTCGATAGCATTTGGATACACATTATTACCCCTAACTATCATCATGTCATCAAGCCTACCTAGAATTCCTCCCTGCAAACGGGGACCGATCCGACCGCAAAGGCAGGGGCCATCGGTCATTCGAACACGATCCCCGGTCCGATAGCGAACCAAAGGCATTCCCCTGCGTGAATAGGAAGTAAGTACCAATTCGGATTCGAGTTCTTCACCGCCATTCCCCTCCCCTACCCGCGAGCGGCAAGGCAGGGGTAATGCCTCAATCCGATACCAATCATCCAACAAATGTAACTCCCCTTTGGCCAAAGGGCATTCCATGGAGACCGGCCCAACCTCCGTCATTCCGTGGTGATCCAAGACCACAGCCCCCCAGCTCGCTTCCAACCGAGCCTTGACCGCGGGCATTGAGGCCCCGGGCTCGCCCGCAAGGATCAGTTTCCGAACCGGGCCATTAACCAGATCCATCCCATTTTTAAGAGCCAATTCGGCCAGGTGGTTGGCATAACTGGGTGTCGTCAAAACCACCGAAATATGGTGGGCCTCAATGAATCGCAATCGAGCCAGGGATGTTAATCCCCCACCCGCCAAGCAAAACCTTCCGGAACGGGCGACAGCCTCAAATGCCGACCAAAAACCCAAGAATGGTCCGAAGGAAAAGGGGAAAAAAAAACGATCCGTCCCGGAAATTTTCGCAATTGCGAGTAATTCGTCCCATTGGTCCAAAAGCCGAGTCCAATCCCCCGCGGTATCCCCCCATACCAAGGGAGTTCCCGATGTTCCTGAACTTTGGTGAACCCGAACAATTTGGTCCGAAGGAACTGAAGGAATTGTTCCATAAGGGCCAGCCTTGGCCTGGTTCGCCAAAATTTCAGCTTTATTCAGATAAGGCACATCAGCAAAAGTACCGGAAAGAATTCCCTCGCCATGCTCCTTACATCGTTCCGACCAAAAAGGGCTCTTCTGCAAAGCCACCATGAGCGGATGGAAACGAGATTCCATTAAGGGTGTCAGCATCCGCTTTTCCCGTATCCATTCGCCGCGCAAAAGCGGGGTCTAGCGCAATTCGTAGCAAAACAACAGTTCCTGATCCCGAAGGAACAGTTTTCCATTGGCAACCACAGGGTGAGTCCACCGGCGTCCACCGCTTTTCCGAATGGTTGATTCTTTAGGCAGGGTGAATTTACCCAATTCCTTGTAAGCCCCTCCCGCCGGATCAATGAGAGCCACCTCACCTGTGTCCTCAGCCAAAGCAATCACCTTGCCGTCCACCAAAATCGCATTGCCTGAACCCAAGGCGTTTCGCCGGCCGGACCACAAAACCTTGCCATCCGCGAGGTTTTGGGCAGTCCAAGCACGCTTGGCGTGAAAACCGAACACCCTATCCCCGGACACCACAAAACCTCCATGGTTGTTGGAGATTTCCTTGGCCACCCATGCCGGCTTGACCTCTATTTTGCCTTCGGCACCGGAAGAAAACACGAGAAGGGCACAATCTCCACCATGTCCAACAGGGAGGAGCAACTTCTCCCCCACCACCACTGGAGTGCAGGCGACAATATCCGGGTATTCCGCCTCACGCTGGTAACGCCAAACTGGTGACCCATCCTTGGCAGACACGGCAACTGCACCAGTCTGGGTTGCCACCGCGTACACAGGCTGTCCCATGCATTCAAAACCAATCAACGATCCGTAGGTGGCCTGGTCTTTAACCTTTTCAGAACGCCAAAGCACCTTGCCAGTTGAGGCCTCCAGGGCGGTGAAAAGCCCTCCCGGTCCCCCTGTGGCGACAATAAGCTTTTCCCCGTCAAGCAAGGGAGATCCACAAAATCCCCAGCCTTTCTTGGGGGGGCCTCCGCCAATCGGATTAACCTCCGCCCCCAGTTGGGCAACGGTATCCAATTTCCAAACCTGCAATCCAGTTTCGACATTGAAAGCGGCCAAAATTCCCTGGCTGCCCTGGCAAAAAACGATGTTTTTTCCAACCGTTGGAGTGGCGTTTGGACCGCCGGACCAATTGTTACCCTGGAAATCAAAAACCGGTCCTATGGTGCTGCTCCACAAAACTTTTCCATCGGCATTGACCTTGTGCAAGGCTTCTTCCTTGTCGACCGTACCCAGCAAGAAAGTGGCCCCTTGAACCACCGCTGGTCCGCCAAAACCAGCTCCAGCCTTATCCACTGTCCAAACCAATTTGGGTCCAGACTTGGGCCAACTAGCAAAAAGGCCTTTTTCAGGCGAAACGCCATCCCGCTTGGGGCCACGGTATCCGGGCCAATCGTCACCCCTAGCCAGCCACGGGACTAGGATCATCCCAAGGGTCAAAGCAAACACTTTCATGCCACTTGAGGTGATCCGCATCATCGCACTCCGAATCCATGAAAAATGGTGTGTCATTCCAGACAGAAAGGAAAAGCAGGCCCGACCAATCTCCAATCAAAAAATACGGCCGGCCAGATCCTGATTCAACCTGCAATCAGCTTGAACAGCCCTTGTTGTTCCCATTTGGTTCATTGTTGCCTCATATCCAATGAGATCACTGATTGGCCACCTAACCTAGCCAATCGTCAGGTGATCCTCTTCCCTGGCCCTGGCAACATCCCCATCCAGGGTTGGCGCGGCGGCGAGCCAAACCAACCCTGAAAGCAAGGCTAAAAAGCTGATAGCCTTGAACGCTGTGCCCAACCCACCAGCACTATTGTCACTGATTAACCCAATGATGGTTGGGCTAATCGTATCCCCCAGGGCATGGATGAGCAGAATACACAAGGCCATGGCCGGGGCACGCAGCCGGGCCGGGCAAACATTCAAAAGCACCGTGTTGCTCGGTCCAGTACAGAGAAAGAAACCAAAAATTGCCAGAAAAACAAACCACCACGCCGAGGGAAAAGGAACATAGGTCACCGCGATCAGTGCGGGAAAACCAATCAACATTCCCAATCCGCAGACCACCATGTGGCTGCCCCTCACTTTGCCGGTAAGCCATTCCGCCAACCAGGTTCCACATGCTGTCGCGAGCAACCCACCCACCACGGTGATTCCACCAATCCATTGATTGCCCGTTTCCGAGGTTGCCGCCTGCCTGTCCTCAATGACATAGGTCGGCAACCAAACAGCAATTCCACCGACCACAAAGGTGCAAGCGGTATAAGCGATAACATTCAACAGGTAGGTACGACATTTCAACAGTCGCCAGTAATCAGCAAGGAGTCCACCGGTCACCTGATTCACCTTGGGCGAAATAGATTCCGATCCTTTTTTCCGCAGATTTTCCGAAGCAGGATCCGCAAGCATCCAGCACCAAACCGCCAAGAGCAAACCAGGCGGGACCACCCAGAAAAACGAGTCTGGCCAACCAAGGTGCCCCCCGAGGATGTAGCCCAAGGCCCCGCCTACCGGAATTGCGATGTAAAAGCAGCCGATAACCCATCCCCGCTGTTTTTCCTCAAAAAGGTCGGAAAGAATCGCCGGGGCGGCCGGTCCGTATGCGCCTTCCCCGACCCCGACCAGGCAACGGGTGAGAAGAAGGAATCCGAATCCCCCAAGCATCCCAGGCAGAAAGCCGGATTCCTGACCTGCAGTCCAGGCTAGAGCTGACTCACGGGAAAACGCCTCCACCTGTCCGGAAAACCCACCGAGACCGCAAGCGATACTCCATGTCGCCGCACCTATGGCGATCAGCCTTGTCCTGGACATCCGGGAGGAAAGCCAGCCGAAAACCGGCGCGGATAGCATGAAGGAAAGCATGAAAGCGCTCGCCAATACCCCTTTAAGGGAATCCTCCCAACCGGTGAATGCAGGGCGCCCCTCGATCAGCTCCCTGCCAATCGCAGGGAGGTTTGAACTCAGAATGTAACGGTCTATGTAGTTCAGAAGGTTAAGCCCGAGCATCACCACCAGAAAAACCATTGGCGCCGATTTCATCTGAGCGTTCCCCGGACCTGATCTTGAAAAAGGCGAAAGCTACTGGCAGGCCGATTATTTCCAACTAAAATTAGCCACCAGTGGTCAATTTCAACCCCTTGAAACAACAATCAGGTCACACCATGGGACTCAACGGCATCTTTAACCGCAAGCTGAATATGGGTCTCATTGGGGGCGGGCAAGGTTCGTTCATTGGAAAAGTCCATTCGATCGCGGCCTGCCTGGACAATCGGGCCACATTGGTCGCTGGGGCCTTTTCCAGCGACCCCTCGAAATCCAAGGCCTCCGCGGAAGATTATGGGGTGGCCTCCTCCAGGGCCTACGGTTCCTACCTGGAAATGATCGAAGGCGAACTGAAACTACCCGAGGACAATCGGGTGGATTTCGTCAGCATCACCACACCGAACCACACCCATTTCCCAATTGCCAAAGCTTTTCTTGAGTCAGGTTTCAATGTGGTTTGCGACAAACCGATGACCCTGACCCTCGAGGAGGCCGAGGAATTGGCAGCCCTGGTGGAACGGAAGAACGCTGTTTTCGGACTGACACACAATTACACGGGTTACCCGCTTGTCCGTCAGGCGCGACAAATGATCCGGAACGGCGAACTAGGGGAAATTCAGGCTGTACGCGCTTTTTACATCCAAGGATGGCTCCGAACCCGCCTGGAGGTCTCCGGACAAAAACAGGCTGGGTGGAGAACCGATCCGAAAAGAAGCGGCATCGCCGGATGCTTCGGGGATATCGCAACCCATGCCTACAACCTGGCGCGGTTTGTTTCGGGTCTCCAGCCAGACCAAGTCAGCTGCACATTGAAAATATTTGAACCCGGCAGAGAATTGGACGATTACGGGACCGCGGTCATCCAGATGAAGGGTGGGGCCCTGACCACGGTCACAGCCTCCCAAATAAGCCACGGGCGGGAGAACGATCTATGGGTTGAGGTGGATGGAACGCTCGGCGCGCTGGAATGGCATCAGGAAGAGCCCAACAAAATGATCGTTCGCAAAAACGGTCAACCCCATCAAATTTACACCCGGGCCGGTGGTCCGTACCTGGGCGACTCCGCCCAAGCCAGTTCCCGCCTTCCTTCCGGCCATCCGGAAGCTTTCTTTGAAGCATTCGCCAATATTTACGCGGGTGTTTTTGATGCCATGGCCGAAAGGAAGGCCGGTAGAACACCCGATTGGAAGAAAAGCCTCTACCCAAATGTCCTGGATGGTGTTGATGGCATGAATTTCATCACCCGTTGCGTTGAGAGTTCCAAGGCGCGGGCCGCATGGATTTCCCTGGCGCATCCCATGGCCCGCTCCTGAACCCCAATCCCAAGGTTGTCCGCTGTCGTCCATCCATCTAAGCTGAAATTGTGACCAGTTCTGGGGATTCGGTCCCCATTTGGCGAGGACGCCTGTCCCCGCAGGATTCCAAAAACAAGGTGGTGATTTGTGCAAATAAAGGTTTCAACCCGTCATGGCCATTTGGCTGATGGAATCCAGGACCGAATCAAGGAAAAAGCTTCGAAACTCACTCATTTGTTTGATCGCTTGACCATGATCGAGGTCACGGTGGACCATCAAAGGGAGCAACACCTTGTGGAGTTTCTGGTCCAAGCTGAACACAAGCATGATTTTGTGGCAAAGGAGTCCAACCCGGACTTGATGGCCGCGGTTGACTTGGGTCTTGACAAGATTTCCATGCAAATCCGACGCTACAAGGAAAAGGTGCAGGATCATCGCCGTGAATCGCACGCCGGAAACACCGGCCGTGAAAAATCCTCCGAAACCGAGCAGAAGTGAACCCAACGCATGCGGCTCGTTGATTTCGTAGTCAAGGATTCCCTGGTTCCGGACCTCAGGGCGGAAACCAAGGAACAGGCTGTCCGGATCCTGGTCAACAGCCTGGTTGATTCAGGCAGGGTTCAGGCTCCGGAATTCGAAAATATTGTCCGCGCGATTCTCAAGCGGGAAACCCTTGGAACCACCGGAATTGGTGGCGGTGTGGCTATCCCCCACGCGCGCCACACCAGCGTTGAACGCCTCATTGGAACCATCGGCATTGTTCCGGAGGGTTTAGGCTTTGACAGCAAGGATGGAAAGCCCGTCCATGTGATTGTCCTGATCATCAGCCCCCATGACAGGCCTGGTGATCACCTCAGGGCTCTGGAAAATGTTTCCAGCGCGCTGAGACGGGAAGATTTTGTGAACCAATTGAAAAAATGCACCTCTCGGGAGCAATTGGAAAACCTGTTGGACAATGCCCCGGGAACCTGAGATCCCATTGTTTTTGGGTTTCAAAAGGATTTCCGGCTAGAGTCAACCGGTTTAATAATTCGGGTACCCATGCTTAGTCGAAATGTTCAAGTTGGCCACCTATTGGGCTTCCACATGAGGCCGAAGGCGGTATTTGCCGAAACCGCAAACCGATTCCAATCAGAAATCCAAGTAACCTGGGAGGGACGGGTGATCAATGGAAAAAGCATGTGGGATCTGATGCTGGTGGGGGCAACCCAAGGGGCACAAATGACCCTCGAAGCCAACGGGCCTGATGAGGAAGAAGCCCTACTAGCCTTGGCTCAAGTTATTGAAACCGACAAACTTCCCGGCGACTGCGAGTAAACCGGACTACGAAATCCTTCCTACTGGATTGTGCCACAAACTTTGCCCTTGCAAGTGGTTCTGAAGAATGGGATTCTAGATATAGATGGGAGTTGGTGCTCTCCAGGTCGCGTGCACCGGATTGAGCCCTTCCATAATTGGAACAAGAAACACAACGACATAAAGAGGATGCCGGTCTGGGTGGCTCGCCTTGTGAAATCGGGTGAGCGCCCATGGTGGCCCAGAAAACACGGAACATTAGGCCTCCACACCGTGGACGCCAATGCTGGAATGAGAGGGTTTGATTGAATCTGGCGCGTTTTTATCTCCGCCCAGAAATTCGCCGGCTGGCCTGATAAGGCCGGACTGCCCCTCCTTTCTTCCGTATCATCTGAAGGTTATCCGGACCGCTCCATCCTCCCCGCAGGGGAATCTAACGGATGGATTCGCTTGGCTTGATGCCACCTGACTCTCCCCCCACTGAACCAACCAGTCCGGTTGTGATTCGCCTGCGGTTTGAAAAAACAGGCGACTTTGCCTTTCTCAGCCATCACGATCTCCTTCGCTTCCTGACCCGAATGTGCCGTCGGGCCGATTTGAAAGTCCGCATGGCCGGCGAATTCAGGCCTACCAGCCAAATCTCATGTCCCTCCCCCCTACCACTTGGCCTGGAGGGGCTTTCCGAGGTGGTTGAAGTGGAGGTTCTCGGAAAGGAGTCGCCTGAAAACCTGATTGAAACCTTGCGACGATTTTGTCCATCCGGCCTTCGCCTCACCGCAGCGAAGGCATTGCCACCGGGAACAAAAGGGAGAGCCTGCAAACTTGTCTACGAGGCGTTCCTGAACCCGGAACAAATCAGGCAGGTGAGCGAATCCATCTCCAACCTTGCTCAAAAAAAGAGTTGGCTTGTCCACCGCAAATACAGAACAAAAAAAAGCGATCCCGTTTCAGCATTGGGGGCCATTGCCGAGGACGGCTCAGGGGAGAACAACCTTGAGGAATGGCTTGGCTCCGGGACTCCGCTTTCCGGCCAGGAACGCCCGACAAGGCCCCAAAGGAAATCGCCCAATACTAGGGACCATTCCGTGGAACGCCCCCGGATGGTGGACCTAAAGTCCATGGTGGACAAAATCGATCTGGCCCCCACCGGGACATTGAGGGTCGAGGCAAACACCTCCGATGGCGGAACGGCCCGTCCCGAGGAAATATTCGAACTACTGGGCCTGGGAAATTGGCCCGGAGACACACCGCTCATCAGGGTCCGCGTGGACCTTGCGGATGAAACCACGGATACCCGCGTGCAATCCGCGCGAGAAAGATTGGGAGTTGGACGAAAATGAAAAAGGAAATGCTGATCAATGTGATGCAACCGGAGGAATGCCGGATCGCCATCCTTGAAAACGGGGTGCTTGAGGAGCTCTATATCGAAAGGGCGAGCCAGGAGAACTTCGTCGGGAACATCTACAAGGGAAGAATCGTAAATATCGAGCCAAGCATCCAGGCCGCCTTTGTCGATTTCGGTGTCGGCAGGAACGGATTTTTGCACATTTCAGATGTTGAACCAGCATATTATCGCCATCTTGATCCGGAAGGATCGAAATACGACACCGGGGATGACGATTCCCGGGGCGAATCAGGATCCGGCAATCGGGGCCCAAGCCGTCCGGAATCGGGTTCGTCCGGCAAGGGCAGGGACAGGGGGCCCCGTTCCGGAAGCCGTGGTCCAAGGAACACCGAACGCGACCAGGAAAGAAAAAAGCAGCTCTATCAGGACCTCGCCAGCGACCTTGACTCGCTCGCCGGTGGCGGGGAATCGGGGGGTGAATCGCCCGCTGAAAGCCCGACGAATCCGGTGGACGAGAAAAGCTCTACGGCCCGCGATGGAGGAAACGGCAGGCGTCGCGGGGGACGCGGCACCCGTGGAAGGCGTGCAATCCTTGATTCGGATAGCGGTCAGGAATCAGGCCGTCGTGAAAATGATGGTGAAAACAAGGGGCCCTCGCAAGAGCCGGATGCCCCCCCTTCCCCATTCATGGGTTCAACCGAACACCGCACCTCCAAACCGGAGGAGGATGATTTCGACGATTTGGTATTCACCCCCAAACGCCCCGCGGGAACGGGCGAAACAGCCCCGGCAGAGCCATCTGGTGAAAAAGAGAGGGACACCCCACAGGTTAAGGCCGTCTCAAAGGTCACCGTTGTGGAGCAACCTGCCCCTTCGGCCATCCAAGTGGAGGATGATGATCTCGTATTCACCCAAAAACAGTCGGGATCCCAGCAATCTTCCTTGTCCGTTTCCGAACCGGTTCTGGCCCCGAAAGCGCCGATTGGGGTCAGTCCCAAGGTGATCCAAGTTGAGATACCCTCCGGGTCCACCCCGGCTGGCGAGGATTCCGATGCAGACAACCTCGTCTTCCAATCCAAGCCTGCCTACTCCCCATCCCGTGAAGAAAACAGTCCCACGGGAGCTGAAGAGGCCCACGGGCGGGAAAGGCCCTTCCTCGCTCAACAAATCGAAGGAAGCCGGCCGGAAAGGGAGTTCCGGGGACGCGGTGACCGCCCCGGACGGGATTCGGGCGATGGTTCCAGCCGGGATTTCGGACGGGGGGATTCCCGTCAAAGGCCCAGGCGGGCCGGACGTGATTCGGGCAGAGTCGGAGGCGGGGAAAAACCCAAGCCCCCCATTCAGGACGTTTTCAAACGCGGCCAAGAAGTCATTGTCCAGGTGATCAAGGAAGGGATTGGAAACAAGGGGCCAACTCTTTCCACCTACATTTCCATCGCCGGCCGCTACTTGGTGCTAATGCCGGGGATGAACCGGATAGGCGTTTCCCGCAAGATCCTCGACGATGACCACCGCAGGAAGAGCAAGGAAATCTTCAACGATCTCCGCCCGCCCAAAGGTCTTGGATTCATCATCAGGACCGCGGGCGTTGGAAAATCGAAAATGGAACTCCAGCGCGACTTGGCCTACCTTTCCCGCCTGTGGCAGGTGGTCGCCCGCCGGGTAAAAAAAGTCAAATCTCCCGCCGAGGTCTTCCAGGAATCAGACATTATCACCCGAACCATCCGTGACACCTTCACTACGGATATCGAGTCTATCTGGGTGGATGACCGAGCGGCTTTTGAGCACGCCCAGGAGTTCATGCACTTTGTCATGCCCAAGTATGCCGACCGCATCAAATTCCACGAGGGTCGGGACCCCATATTCCACAAGTTTGGCATCGAGGATGAAATCACGAAGATGCACCAAAAGAAGGTGCCCCTGCCCAATGGCGGTTCGATCATCATCGAGCAAACCGAGGCCTTGGTCGCCATCGATGTGAACAGCGGCAATTTCCGAACGGACGGAAACAATTCGGAGGAAACCGCCTACCAGATGAATCTTGCCGCGGCCAAAGAAATTGGTCGGCAACTTCGTCTTCGCGATTTGGGTGGGGTGATCATCAATGACTTCATCGATATGCGGGAGGAGAAGCACCGTCGGGGAGTTGAAAAGGCCATGCGGGAAGCCGTTCGCCGCGACCGGGCCCGAACCAAAGTTCTCCGGATTTCCGCATTTGGACTGATAGAAATGACCCGGCAAAGGATTCGCCCGTCGCTGAAGCGAAGCCTGTTCACCGATTGCCCAGCCTGCCGGTCGATGGGATATGTGAAAACCGTTGAAAGCATGAGCCTGGAAGTTCTTAGACTCCTCCAGTTGGCCACTTGCAAAGAAATGGTCAGGCATGTCCTGCTTCGCCTTCCGAATGGTGTCGCAGAATACCTTCTGAACCGAAAAAGGAAAGAATTGCACCGACTGGAAGAGCTGGGCAGCATGAATATCGAGATTTTGGGTGTTCAGGCCACCAATCCGGAATTCATCGAAATTACCGCATTTGACCAGAACCGCAACGAAGTCCGCATTTTGCCACCACCTGCTGAAACCACTCCACCGAGGCAGTTTAGGCGTTAGCCCCATTTTACCAAAGCCAACCAAAATTCCCTTGCTCGCCAAATCGTGAGCAAGGGGATTCTTCCTTTTAAGCCTCCCCCTTGACTCCGGGAAACCGGGTTATTATCGCCTGCCGGTAATTCAAGTCTTTCTTGGAAGGCTGGTAACCAACCCTGACGCAGGTGGTTCCGCCCTACCGGAAGCAGAGGAATGACCGGTGGTTTTCAAACGGCTTTTCCCTTCAGTATTTTTGGCGGTTTTCCTAACCGGAAACATCGCGCTGAATGGTCACAGCCAATCCTTGACCGCCCCGGAAATAACCCAAGGAAATCTGCCACAGACAAAAACGATTCCTCCAGCAGGGGAAATCGCCACCCCTGATTACCCTGTCCGATTTGCCCGGAACATTCCCGGGGAATCCAAGCCGATCATATTTGAAGCCGATCACATTTCACTTTGGTCAGAAGGCGATTTCACATTTCTGGTGCTGAAAGGCCAAACCATGGTCCAGTTGGGGGTGGTCCAACTTAGGGCCACCTCCGCAGTCGCATCGGTGAATCTCAAGGAATATAAGAACAGTGGCATTTGGAAAGTCCGTATCCATGCTGAAGACCTGTTTTTGGATACCAGCTCGGAATCGAAACAGGCATCCTTGGGCTTTTTTGAACTTTCGACCCGGGGAGAGTTCCGATATCGCTCCAACAACAAGGTGAACCGCCAACCACTGGAGGAAGATCCCAGTTTTTTGCGCGCCAAGGCAGAACTGACAAAGGAAACCAAGAAAAAATCCCACACGGCCCGCAAACCCCTCAGCCCCCAACAGACGATTCCCACAGAAAGTCCAGCTTCATCCCCCATTCCAACGATACCCCCCAGCCCGCTGATCCAAACCCAGGCCACGCAAACGATACCCCTGCCCCCACAAACCATACCCGGAATCCAGCTTCCTCCCGCAGGGCAAGGTGAAACGTTACTGCCACCAAGGCTGGAGGCGTTACCGGGAATGGACCAGCAGCCCTATTTTGAAAGCACGGCCCCGCTCCGCCAATTCTCATTGACCCCCCGCACCAGTGAGGGGTTCAATTTTTCGTTTGGTCCAAGGTCTGGAAATGAGCAGGCACTTCTGGTGACAGGTGGGGTGATCCTAAGTGTCCGGGATGTCCAAGGGATCGGACTGTTGGATATGGAGGCCGACCGCGTGGTCCTCTGGACCAAGGGCGCCAACATCCAGGAAATGATGGAAAACCTTAAGTCCAACAAGGGTGAAGCCAGCAAAGAGCTGGAAATTTACCTTTCAGGGAATGTCGAGGTCCGGCAGATGGACCCGCCAAAAACGGCAGGCAAGCCACCCCAAACCAGGACCATCCGGGCCGACGAAGTTTTTTATGATGTGAAACGGAACACCGCGGTCGCCCTCAACGCGGAAATGCAGTTTTTCGAACCGAGGATTCCCGACCCGGTTTATGTCCGCGCGAACGAACTCCAGAGGTTATCCCTGGACAAATTTCGGGTTTATGGAGCCGAATTTTTCGCAAGCCAAACCCCTGCTGATCCCGGACTGAAACTCTACATGGCCGAAGCCGTGATGGAACAACGCAAACGCATGCGCACGGGATTGTTCGGAAACCCTGTTCTGGACCGAACAACCGGCCAGCCGATGGAGTACACCGAGAGTTTGACCAAGGGCAACAACGCTTTCATCAAGGCCATGAATGTCCCTTTTTTCTGGCTTCCCGTTTTTCAAGGGGATGCCCGGGACCCATTGGGGCCGATTGAATCCTTGAACCTCGGATACAGCCAGATTTTTGGAGGGCAATTCGGAACAAGCCTGAATGCGTATGACCTGATTGGGATGCAACCCCTTGAAAACACCAAGTGGCGGCTGGATCTGGACTACCTGACCATGCGCGGTCCCGGATTGGGGACGGATTACACCTACCTGGCCCGTGATCTTTTCGGCATGCAGGACGTGCTCAGTGGCGGCTTCCTTCTTTACGGAATGCACGACACCGGCCAAGACGTGCTCGGTGGGGGTCGAGGGCTCAATGACGGCCACCCTGATTGGCGTGGCCGGGCCTCCTGGCGTCAATTGTTCGAGACCCAAAGCGGGTTCACCGCCCAGGCAAATCTCCAGCTACTGAGTGACCAGAATTACTTCGAGCAATACTGGAAAAACGAGTTCGACACCGATCCGGTGCAGTCGACCAACATCTATCTGCGCCAGGATCTTGGTTTCAACGCATCCGGTGGCATCCTTGGCCAATACCGGGTTTTGCCTTGGTATACCGATACCAACTGGCTGCCGAAGGCCGACCTTTGGATGACCGGTCAATCGTTCTTTGACCTGATCTCCTACAACTCCCAGATTGGCCTTGGTTACGGCCAACTGCAAACCAACACCGGCAATGTGGGGTTACCCCAGGTCAGTCCGACAGATGTGGAAACCGACGCAGGCAGGTTCCACTGGATGAACGAGGTTTCGGCTCCTTTCAGCCTGGGGGCTTTCCGAATCGCCCCGTATTTGAAGGGTGACCTGGCTTATTACACGGAAACCATCAACAACGGCACCGGAGAAGGAATGGGACGGGCCTGGGGTGGACCGGGTGTGCGCCTGACCGTTCCCTTCTCCGCCTTGTATCCAGATGTGACCAGCGACCTTTTCAACCTGAACGGATTGAATCACAAGGTCCAATTCGGATTGAACTACTCCTACCTTGCCACCAGCCAGCAATACACCAATTTCGGCCAATTTGACCGGTTGAACGACGATGCAACGAACCAGGCCATCCAGCAAATCAGACCCCTGCTGCCAACCTACAATCCCCAATATGGCGCGATCCTCGCCACCTCCATGCTTTATGACCCCCAAACCTACGCTATCCGCCGCGGCATAGACACCCGTTTTGACACACTGAACGACGTTCAATCCTTCCAAATGGATATCCGTCAACGGCTCCAGACAAAGCGCGGTTTCCCGGGAAACCAGCATGTGGTGGATTGGATGATCTTTGATGTCTCGGCCTACGCCTTCCCTGATTCCAGCCAGAACTTCGGGTCGAACTGGGCTTTCATGGAATACAACTACATCTGGAACATCGGCGACCGCACCACGCTGGTCTCGAACGGCTGGCTGGACCCGATTGACAACGGGGCCCGGACGTTTCAGGTCGGTGGTTATTACAACCGTTCAGACCGGACCTCCCTTTACCTTGGATACAGGGAGATCTTCCCGGTCGAAAGCCGCCCATTAACCGCGGGATTCACTTATATTTTCAGCCCAAAATACGCGATTTCGGCCTTCACCAGCTACGATTTCGGCACACAGATGTCACTTGCAAACTCGGTTGTTTTCAGCAGGACAGGAACCGACCTGCAAGTGAACCTGGGATTCACCTACAACGCGATGCAGAACAATTTCGGTTTTGTCTTTGAAATTCTGCCCCGTGTGGTCGCAAGCGCAGTCCGTGGCGGCCTGGGAGTTTCCCCTGGCCTGGTGAGCGGGTACTAAAGGGATGGCCAATCAGCCCCAACCGACGCCCTCCAGACACTGGAAACACAAATTTGCCTGTGCCTTTCGGGGGCTCAAAGCCGGAATCCGTGGGCACTCCAGTTTCAGCGTGCACTTTTTCGCCGCGATGGCCGTCCTGCTTGGAGCGGCTTGCCTCGATTGCCAACCGATTGAATGGGCCATACTCTGCCTTTGCATCACCCTGGTCATTGGTTTTGAACTGGCGAACAGCACCATTGAGATACTGGTCCGGTGTCTTCCCGAGGAGGAAAGGCCGAGATTTTATCCAGCCCTGGATGCCGGAGCCGGAACCGTCCTCTTCGTATCGTTTGGCGCAAGCGTGATCGGAATCCTGGTGCTTTTGCCAAAAATCTTGGTCCCGGTTGGTTGACCCCGAACCATTTTCATTCGGAGACGTCGATGAGTGCACAAAAGGCGATTCACTGGATCGAATCCAATCAGGAATCCATTTTTCAATCCCTCTCTGAACTTGTCGCGATTCAAAGCATCTCGACCGACGGGGATCACGATCGTGAAATTCAAGGCTGCGCTGAAGCGGTCCGTAACCAGATGAATCGGGCGGGTTTCCCGAAAACAGAAATCCTGGAGCTGGCAGGGGCGTACCCATATGTGTTCGGGGAAATCCCAGCCCCGCCGGGGGCCCCTACCCTCCTGATGCTTTCCCACTACGATGTCCAACCCCTGAATTATCTGGACCAGTGGTTGAGTGAACCCTGGAAGTTGACGAGGCGGGAAGGAAGGCTTTTCGGGCGTGGTGCCGCTGATGACAAGGGCGGCGTCGTGGCTCAAATCGCGGCGGTCGAATCCTGGATCAAAGGTGCCGGAAAATGCCCGGTCGGCATCAAGTTGCTGGTGGAGGGGGAGGAGGAGATCGGCTCCAAAAACTTGCTGAAACTAATCCAAGCAAACCCGACCCGATTCCAGGCTGACGCCTTGGTGGTCTGTGACACCGAAAACCTGGCGGTTAACCTACCATGCATCACCTACTCCCTGAGGGGGGTTGTCACACTAAAGGTCACAGTCCACAGCGCCACTTTTCCTTCCCACAGTGGAATGGTAGGGGGAACCTTGGCGGACCCCGCTTTGGGCCTTTGCCAAGTCCTTGGAAAACTTTGCTGGAACCGGGGCCCCATCCCCGTTCCAGGCCTTTATGACCATGTTCGGCAATTGACATCCGAGGAAAAGGAAGCCTGTCGCAGGGCACCGGTGGACGAGCAGGCATGGCGCAAGGACCTTGGTGTCATTCCTGGTGTCTCCCTGGCCATGGAAACCGGGAAAACAATCGCCGAACAAACCTGGAGGCGCCCCTCCATTTCCGCCATAGCCCTTGAGGCAAGTTCTCTCCGCGGGGCTAGCAACCAGGTGTTACCAAAAGCCGAGGCGGTCCTCAGTTGTAGGATTGTCCCCGACCAATCCCCGGAAGCCGTGATCGATTCGCTGACCAGGTTCCTGACCCAATCGCCCCCCTGGGGAATGCGGGTCGAAGTGGAATCCCTGGGCCCCCCTGTCAAATGGTGGATCACCAAGCCCGAAGGCCCCGGCTTCAAAGCCGCCATGGATTCCCTGCGGCTGGGATTTGGGGCAGAACCTCTGGCCATTGGATGCGGAGGAACCATCGGATTTGTCGAACCACTTGAGGAATTGCTGGGGGGAGTCCCATCCCTCCTTTTGGGAATTGAGGACCCACAAAGCAACGCCCACGCCCCCAATGAAAGCCTTCATGAAGGGGATTGGTATTCCCTTATCAAGTCCATGGCTCACTTATTCGAAAGATTCCCGCGCAAATCCTGAGCAAGCCTTGCATAGTGTACGCATGAACATTACCTTAATGTACAGGTGTTCAAATATGACACTGGTTGTGAGAGTCGCCGGCCATGGATCAAGATCCGCTCACCCCTAGGCAACAGGAAATCCTGGATTTCATCCGGGAAAAGATTGGGGAAAGGGGTTACGGGCCCACCGTCCGGGAAATAGGGCACGAATTCGAAATCCGCTCCCCCAACGGGGTGATGTGCCACCTGAAAGCCCTGGAAAAAAAAGGGCTTATTGCAAGGGAAAGTTACTCCGCGCGCGCCATCCAGGTAAGGGATTTCAAGCCTGGGACAGATTTGCCCTTGCTAGGAAGTGTGGCGGCGGGGCAACCAATCCAAGCGACCGCCCTGGATGAAAAACTCAACTTCAACGAACTCTTTGGCGGCAACAACCATTTCGCCCTGAAGGTTCGCGGTCAGTCCATGATCGAGGACCATATAGAAGATGGGGACTTTGTGGTCATCAAAGGGCAGGAAACCGCCAGGAACGGGGAACGGGTCGTTGCCATGGTGGATGGCGAGGTGACCCTGAAAAAATTCCACAAATCCAAGGACCAAATTTCCCTAATCCCGGCCAACGAGCAATTACGCCCCATCGAGGTAAAACCGGGATCGGACATCAGGATTCTGGGCGTGCTGGTCGGTGTCATGCGCAAATGTTAGGCCCGTTCCGGGCCGTACCACCTGATCAACTGCTCCAACCTGCCACTTCCCGCAAGTACCGACAAAAAGAACTTCTGCGACATCCCGCCCAAAACCCTGTTGAAACCGAAATGATCATCTACAATACTGATGGCCTTTATCAGTGTTTCACGGCTTTGCCCAGGGGCGCCAAGCCGGGTGATCCAGCAAATGATCGGAAAAGTGAGCGCCAGCGAGGCGAATCCATCACAAATGGACATGCGATAGTGGACATTTCCCGCGAATTGACCGGCATTGATCTTGATCAGGTAATACCTTTTCAGAATACCCTCGCAATCGGCATCCCATTGAAAGCCTGTGGATTCCGCATCCTCAAATGAAGCTTCAGGCATCCAACCATGCAAGCGGGGAACCTTGCCGGAGCCAGCGGAGAACCTGAGTATCGCCCCGAGACGGGCCAATGGTCCGTTTCTGGCGATTCCCCGCTTTGGTCCGTGGTCCTTGCGGGTGTGCACAGCGGCGCATTGCCTGAACAAAAGCCGCGCGAGCGGATCCGGCTTATCCACCGACCGATTTGCCCATCCCTGACACTCCACCCCAGCCTGGTCCCACAAAATGCCGGCAAGCTCCTCAAACGCTTTCGGATCGAGGGATTCAACCTGACTGACAGATTTCATCAACCCGATCCACCGCAACGATCTCACCAGGGACTTGGAAAGGGAATCAGATTCCTCAATCCCCTTCAAAATGAGGCGTTTCATCCAATCAAATTGGGCCCAGGTAGCCTTTTTGCCGCCGGAAAAAAATGGGGCAGGCACCCAGGCCCCATCCTGCTGACTACGAATCCCTTCCCTTTCGACCAATTCAGCGGCAAAAGCTTCCAATTCGGGTGTGTGGGCGGGCATTGGCCTACCCTTGTTTTCCGCGGCAGATGGGCATGCAAACCGAACACCCACAGTCCACTTCTTTCCCTGGGGGATCAAGACCCAGGGGAAAAGCCTGCAAGGTAACGGCTTGGACTGGTATCCGTGGGCCTGGTGAAGTTTGCACCGTCCAGCATCACCCAGAAAAACGCAGGCTCCATCGGGGGTGTTATTCAGGAAAAATTTTGGTGAAAACAAACCCACTTTTCTGATCGGCGCAAGGCCCCCCAAATCCGGGCCCATACCCTTGGCCAGGTTCTCCACCCTGGCCGCTTCTTCTTCCGAAAGCCGGACCTGATATTCCTTGCAACAACTTCCACAGGTGTGGCAATCCCACCGCTGGATCACGGGCAACATCGTCAAACTGACAGATGATTCATTCATTTACAATTTTGCCCGGGATTTGCTCAAAGCCATTAGGGTTTTCTTCAATTTGCTATGCCAACTTTGCCTGCGCCGGCAGGTACCAACCTACCGACATCGAAAATTGGAGAAACTCCTGTTTGCAGGGTCGGCAAGCCGGTTTTCAACCGCCCTGGGGTGTAATTTCTTAAATATGAAAAGATATCTTCGTTTTCTTCTAGAGTAACGTACCCACAGGCTCTCATTTCTTCCATTGCCCGATTCCGTTCCCAACCCTCCACCTCCATCCTATAAACAGCGCAATAAGCCCCAGTCCTGTGAATGCCGGCAAAACAATGGATCAGGATTGGATAGTTGGAGGCATCCGAAAGGAATTGGAGGTACTTTTTCAGATTTTCTTCAACCGGGGGGGAAGCGCTATCCTCACCCTGCCAATGCAAGGGTGGCAACCTGAGGTACCTGATCCCCTCCTGTTTGCACCATGCTTCCTCGCCCGCATCCGGATCAGGCTTTCCGGGCCTGTTGCTTGCACGGAAAGTGACCACCGAACGTATCCCGTGATCGTGGATGGAACGCGCCAAACCGTCGAGAGTCATTTGGCCGCTTCGGTATAAAATTCCTTCCCTGACGGTTCGAAAATGGCGCCTCTCCAACTGGGCATTCCGCGCGGCCCAAATCGGCAAAGCAGCCAAACCAACCAGGAAGGCAACCGCAAGGAACAATAAGACAGGCTTTCTGGCCATTGGAAGGATCTCTGGATGGTGTATTCCCTGAAAACTCCCAATAAACCATTCCTTGATGCCACGAAAACCCGAAAAGGCCCCGCGCTATTCCGCGGGTTGGCTTGCTTGAATCTTTGGAATTTGGCGGTTCCGGAACCAGGCCCGGAGCCTGAGCAACATTCGCTTCTCGGCCTCGAACATGTCCCTGGCGGGATAATCGGACTGCAAAGACGGCCGAAAAATCACCAGCAAAAACAAAGGAAAAAACCAAAGAATGTGGGCTCCCCCCTGATCGGCTGTCCACCACTGAATTGCAGCGAGCAGCATTGCACTAAGGGCTATCAACTGACCAACATTTCGGGGATGAGGCCAGAAAATTGCGAGAAAAAACAAAATCAGGTGGATCAAAAAAACAGGCAACCTGTAGGCCCAAGCCCAGGGAACAGTATTCCAAACGCTTTCACTTCCAGGCGAAGGCTGTTTCCAAGGAAGCCAGTCTGGTGATAGCAACCAGGAATCCACCAACCCCAAGGTCATGACCACCACCAGAATCCCCACGATCACGGTCAAAAACCCCGCCAAAAAACGGTAACGTTCCCTTCCACGGTAAATACCTATCCATGCCGGAAGGATAAAAAATGGAAACAGCAATGAACCAACGGCAACACCCATCAAAATTCCGGAAGTAACGGGCTTCTTGAGAAAGAAAATCGCCCACAAAACCAGCGCCATGGGCCAAGAATCTTCCCACCGGCCAATGCCCCACTCATTGTGGGGAGTCAACAAAAAACTGTATGGCAAAACCAGGTGGCAGGCGGCCGCCGCCATCCCCGGTTGCCAATCCCCGAAATGGCGCCAAGAAACCAAAACCAGACCGATCACTATCGCCATATGGCAAAACAAGGAAAGGCCCCTCTCCGTCCACAACCGGACCTTTGACAGGGGTTCCATTGCCTTTTCGCGAATCGCCTCGTCGCCTTGGGCCCGAATCTTCTCGACAGGAAACTTGCTGATCCCGGGACTGATCGCGTTTTCCCTGGGCGGTATCAAGCTGACACCCACCAAGGATACAAACAGGGCAAAGCTCATCCATGAGATGCCAGCCGGATTCAAATTCGAAACATGGGGGGGCCTACGCTCAAGCCCCAGATCAATCAGGCAACGAATGACAAAGTAAACCGAGCATCCCACCAGCCAGGCATATCCCGCAATGGAATGACGCGGACCTCCTTCCAATCCCTCCAGTAGAAAGAGGAAACCTGGCATTGGCGCATACAAGGTGAGAAGGTCGAAATTGCGAAGGCTGAAGATCCTGGCAAATCGGAAAAACATCGCGACCACGAGAATGAGCGAAAAGTAAAACCAAGTGGTGGGGTTGGGCCTTTCAAAATCAAGGAAAATGGATTGCATGGATGCGCGTCCTGTTTCAGCCAAGGTCCAACTCAAGACTGAAGCTCAACCGTGTCGCAATCCGTCAGCATGTGGTTTCTGGAAACCACGCTCCCATCCATGGCCGCCGAAGGCCCCCACAATCTGGCGGACTTCACCTTTTCCCCAAGTTCCTGATGAATGGAAAAAGCCATATCACGAACGGTGCTGCCCTGGTCCAGGATGATGACATCTTCCCTGCTGGCCGGCTTCCCCGGTTTTTTTGGAAACACCCGGATCATTCCAAGTGAATCCCACATGGCTTCCCGCAGTTCCTCCAGGCCCTTTCCGTCATTGATCAATTCAACAGGAAAAATGGGGATTTCGGCGGGTAACATTTCCCGAATAACTTCCAGCCTGTCCTCAAAGCCCTGAGCTTCCGCCCTGGTGCCCACCACCCGGGTCCTCACATGGCAAATGGTCCAGTCCTCGTTTCCTTCCGGAGGTTCACCCACCAGGTGGGTTTTGAAATCCCGAAGTTTCTCGATGACGGAAAGGGTCTGAAAAATCCCGTCATCGTCGGAAAGATCAATGAAAAGGAGGCACGAGTCCGCTTGGCGCACCAGCGACAATACCGCGGGATCCAGAACCTCCGGGGTGATTGGGGGCGTGTCGATTAGTTGGATCTTTACCTCATTCCAGGTCATCATCCCTGCCTGGGCATGGCGTGTGGTGAATGGATATGGGGCTATTTCAGGCTTCGCTTCTGTAAAGGCGCCGAGGAATTGGCTTTTCCCGGAATTGGGTGGCCCTATCAAAAGAATTTGGCCAGCTCCTTGCCTGGGAAATTTGGCCCCCTGCCCCGGATGCCCTTTCGCCGGAGTGGAAACTGTGGGATTTTCCAGCTCTTCCCTGGCCCTGCTAAGCTTTGTCTTTAGTTGGGCCTGCAACTTTTCACTTGCTTTGTGCTTGGGCAGCTGAACCCACATTTCCTCGAGGCAAGATAGCCTTTCACCCGGGGTTTTTGCCTTTTTGTACCGTTCTTCTGCCTCGTGGTACTGCGGGGTCAAATTGACAGCCATTCCTGTTTCCCGCCGGGTGAAAAGCGCTTGTCTGTTCTCGGGACGAAGGTGCGTCCGATCACTATCAAAATATCATGTAAATGTTTTGAAAAAAACGGCTTACGGGCTCCCCATGAACACACTTTTCGACAAGATCGAGGAAGCAACCTCATTTGTGAAAGCCCGCTGGAATAAAGCCCCAAGGGTTGGCATGGTGCTTGGCACGGGGTTGGGCGGATTGGCAAAAAAAATACAGATAGAACTGGAAATCCCCTACGAACAAATCCCGCATTTCCCCCGTTCAACATCACCGGGGCATCATGGCCGGCTAATTTGCGGAACCCTTGAAGGTGTAACGATCGTCGCCATGGATGGGCGTTTCCACGCCTATGAAGGATATTCCCTGGAAGAATTAACACTTCCAGTAAGGGTTTTCAAAGCCCTTGGTTCCCACTTTCTTTTTGTCAGCAATGCCTGTGGCGGCATGAATCCCCTTTATCGCAAAGGGGACATCATGCTCATCGATGACCATATCAACCTGTTGGGTGACAATCCGCTGATTGGCCCGAATGACGACCGCCTTGGGGTTCGGTTTCCAGACATGAGCGAGCCTTACGACAAAGGTCTTCTGGAACTTGCAACCAAGGTGGCAATGGAAAAAAGTGTGAAAGTCAGGACTGGAACATATGTTGCCGTCACCGGCCCCTGCCTCGAGACCCGTGCTGAATATCGTTTTCTCCGCCTGATCGGTGCGGACGTGGTTGGCATGTCAACCGTGCCTGAGGTGATCGTCGCTGTTCATTCCGGAATGAGAGTCCTTGGCTTGTCGATCATCACCGACATGTGTTTTCCGGACGCTTTGGAACCGGTCAGCGTGCAGGAAATCATCGCTGTCGCAAACAGGGCCGAGGAACCCCTCAGCCGATTGGTTTGCGGGGTCCTCGAGAAATTGGATTTGGCCTGATTGGAAAGTCCAGGCCCTCAGTCGATTTCGTCATCCAACAGAAAGTCCGCGGGGTCAAAGGCAACAGGGGATTGGCTAGACTTGGTTTTTCCTTTGCCAACTTTTTCCAAACCGGCTTTTTGCATGAGGGGGATGGTCAGGTCTTCCACAGCCGCTGATTCCACGACCGGGGAAATGGCCTTACCTGGAACATAGTCCATCACGAAATCACGCTTTCCAATGGTGATCAAATCACCAGGCTGGATCATTTTGTTGGTGCGCGGAAGGATTCGGGTGCCGCTTACCTTGGTCCCGTTCTGGCTTTCCAAGTCCTCCAAAAACCAAAATCCATCGCGAAAGGAAAGCCTGCAATGGTGTCCCGATATGTTTTGAAAATCCATGCGAATATCGCAACTGGGTCGCCGACCGATCAGGACGCTCTCACCGGGAAGTTCGATGGCATCACCTCCCCCGGTGGGAACCAATTTTCCATTCGCACTTCCCATGATCGGGTCCCTAAAACCTTCACGCGGTAGCCCTCTCTTGAGACGAATCAAGGGCCCCGCGTGTTCAAAGTTTTTAATTCAAACTACCAGATTTGCCTTCAGAATTCCCCATTTAGGGGCCCAAAATGTTTTCTGGCAATCACCTTCCCAACCAATAGTTGGGAACCGCCCCGGGATTTGGGAAAAACGCCCCGGGAACACTGGTTCCCCCATTACCCATTGACCCGTTGAAATTTTGTTGGGGCCAATACGGATATGCCGGAGGAGCAGGCATATTGAAATAGTTGTCATAAGGATAGAAAAGATACCAGGGTGCCGAATAAATACCGGCCCCGCATCCAAATGGGCGATAGGGACCTGATCCGTAGACTGGCCCCTGGCCCCATCCAGCCGCCTGGGAGGTGGATCCGAACAAAAGGGCCATCGCGAGGACGGCTCCCAAGCCCAGCAATTTTTTCATGGCATGTTGTCCTTAAAGGGGAAAACCAAAAGAAGGCAGGAAGAAAGGCCGCCAGCGATCAAACCTTCCCCAAAACACAACACCAAACCCTGAAAAATTGAGCCCGATTTTAAAAAAAACAATTTCCAGCCGACAGTACCGGCAAATAGCTCACCGTTTACCATTTTCATTGGGCTTTTCAACCCATTGCGATCGATAGCCCTGCCCACTCGACCCTTTGCAAAAATAACCGTGCCTGGTAATCCTCCACAGTCGCCGACCTTTGTTCTTGTCCCAATGCGTCCACCCCGGAGGCCCATTGGATTTTTTTCGCCAAGGAAAGTCCCAGCTCAAACCCCTCCTGCGATGTATTGATCAGTTGCCAATTGAGGATCTGCCGCCCGTTTACATCGCACGGTCTTAAATCTGTGACCACCACATTGGCGTGGTCCATCATCCCCAACCAGCCTGAGATACCACCTGGGGGAGGCCCCCTATCGACCGGCACACAGGGGAGCGGTGATTCCAAACCCTGTGCCATAAGGAATGGAAAATCCCGATCAAGCGCGATACCCAAACAATGAGGTTGGTCCACTTTTTTACCGCCAAAACCAAATGGAAGCTCCATCGACCTTTTTCCAACTCGCCGGCAGAGCGGAAAATCCTGCGGCAATATGGTGGCGGTGGCTGCTCCCTCTGATATTTCAAGCCATTCTCCAGTTCGCTGGTAGCCCTCCCTCAACCGGTAAGCCAGCCCCATCCAGCCACGTCTCAGGTCCATCGATGGATCACGCCAAACCAGTTTCAGGGCCGCCATCGCGGGCTGGCTTCCCGCCGCCATTTCCACCCTCCCTACCACCTCCAAAACCGGGCGACCCAGCCATGTTTTGAGGCCCAGCGAAAACTCGCCGATTTTTTTGTTACCTGAATCCACCAATTCGCCTTGGGATTCGATTTCACCACGGGCCGGGCCGCGTGAAATCACATTGATCTGCCGGTGGACCATTGCGGTGCCAGTTTGCCCAGCCAATTGGATGGAAAGCCTTGGCCGGCGACTGCGGGAATCCCTGATTCCACGGATTTCCCCTGTTGAAGGGTCTATGTCCCCTTCCAGGAATTCATTTCTAACCCCCCGCTCATCCGCCAAGCGAAGGCCTGCAGCCATGGATGCGGGGTTCAGTTCACCTTCCCTGGGTAACCAACAAAAACCATAAGAGGGAACCTCAACCACCAAACTGACGGTTTGGCCGGTTTCCACTTGGCACGCCCGGACCGGCCCTTCCACCTTGTAGATTTTGGTTCCAGGAAGCTGAACCACCGCCCGTCGGGTAAAAGAGCAGGGATTCAGGACCAACCAACCTGGCACATTGGTTTTCCCGCGAACCAGAATTCTCTTGGCCAAACGGGATTCGGGGCTTTCACCAGGTGAATTTGCAAAATCAATCGGCTCCAATGTCCCATTGAGCTCAAACCGTTCTTCCAAATCCTCCACCTCTTTTCGGGAAATTTCCCAATCCTTTGCAACCCCACCCTCCTTTCCCCCCTCCAGTAGGGCCAGCATGGAGGTGAAAGCCCACTTGGCCTGAATGTTTTGTCTTTCGACCCTTTTGGCCCAGTCCGGGCCCATTTCCAATCCTTCCAATGGAACGCTTCCAGGGTCTGGCATCATTTCATCTGCGGTGGCGGAACTCCAATAATCCCCTGGCGAGGCGTTCCTCAACACTTCTGTGGGGATGCAATGGGTACCCATTACCGGAGCCAATGAGCAGAGGCTCAAAAAGTCGACAAACCAGCCGGCAGCTTCGGGGGCAACCGATTGAAAATGCAACAAAGGGCAATAATCGAGAGATTGGCTTTTTTGGAAATGGTAAGCCAAGTCTATTCCACAACGAGCGCTACCTGCGGACAAAGGCGGACGGGCCAGGGTTTCCACCCCCATTCCATCACCGCTTGACCAGGAAACAATCGAGCACCTGACCTTGGAATTAACGGCGCCTTGATCACTGTTTTCAAAACCCGATGGACCAAACCTAAAGATCGCATGCTGAAACCCGCACTGCCTCCATAGGGTTGGCAAGCCCGGATGCAAGTCGGTTCCGAGATGTACGACCACGGGGCAATATTCCCCAAACAAACCACGGTGGATCATTTGCCCTTTGCGAAGGTTCCACAATTGGCTGCTGACAGGCTGCAGGCTATCGGACCTGACTGAATATCTCCCACCGCAAACTTGCAACTTGTCTTGGCACCCCTTCAGTTTTTCAATGCGTTCTGGAAAAAGGTTTGCCGTTTGCTCCAACCTTTCCCCAGAAGCCCAGACTGAACAAGGAAGACCAAAACCTGCCCCCTTTGGCAGATGGGCATCCTCGATGCGGTCAAACGAGTCCCAATCCACCGACTCAAGGACTCTTGGAGTGCCGCCGATAACTTGCTCCCTGGCTTGGGTTAATAATTCAGCTGCATCCCTAAGCTTCTGACTACATCCCGCAAAATCACCAGCCTGCCAATCTTGGGCTCCTTGTCTGCATGCATTCAATAATCCTTCCCGGTCCAACAAATTGGTGTGGTTTTGGGATTCAAAAACGGAATCCACCCAGGCAAGCCCCAAGCCAAGCCCTCGAAAGGCGCTTTCCAATTCCTGACAATTCATTGGGAAAGATGAACTGGATTCCAAATCCGAAATTGGACTTTCCCCGGCACCCAGCGCCAAACCAATCTCGGCCAGGAGCCGGGGATTTGCAGCCCCAAAGGCCCAACCCTTTGATTCTTCCCCCGCCACCAATTGAGTTTGAATGTGACTGATTTTTTCCTTTCCCCCTACCACCGCCAAAATTTTTGCAACCTGGCCGGTCAGGTCCAAAACACTGCAAATCCTTGGCAATGCAGCCATTCGGGAAAGGACCAATGGGTGCCAAAGGGCCAGGTACCCGGACAAGAATTCCTCGGCTTCCGTTTCTTCCAAGTAGGTTTGGCCCACCACGGAAAACTGGTGATCTGAAACAAAAACGGGTTCAATCATTTCCATGGATTTATGGCCTGAGTGCCCCGAAGGATTGGATTTCGAAGTGTGAAAGCTTCGCTGCTATTGTATTATTTAATCTAATGATTCCCGCACTTTCGCAGGTCTGAACGACCCTGATAGCTACGCCTTTTCCAAGACGGAGTCCCAACCCTATGAAACTGAAAACCATGGGACGAAAAGGGTTCACCCTTGTTGAATTGCTGGTTGTTATTGCAATCATTGCCGTGCTTATGTCGCTGTTGCTCCCAGCAGTGCAAAAGGTTCGTGAAGCAGCGGCAAGAACCCGTTCCCAAAACAATCTGAAGAATTTGGGAACCGCCCTGCACAATTACGCATCGTCTGCCGGGAACTACCTGCCTCCCAGCTTCGGGAGCGCATCTGGTCCGGTTGGGGATGCGTCCTTATTCTTTTGCATCCTGCCTCAAATTGAGCAGGAAAACCTCTATCGTGAATTCTTGACGACCCCAGTCAGCCAAAGCCTTGCCGTTAAATCCCTACCTATCTTGATGGCCGACTTAGATGCCACGCAGGACAGGACAATGGCCCTCACCAGCTACGCGACCAACCAAATGGTTTTCCCTGGTGGGCAGATTGGCGGGACATCAACTCAATTTTCTGCCAAAACCGGCAAACGTCTCACCGAACTGCGCTCTGGCACCAGTAATGTGGTTTTCCTGATGGAAAGGGCTGCCAGGGCCAACAACCTGAATGTTGACCATTATTGGTATTGGCAAAACATCACGCTCCTACCGAACCAGAACGCTGTCCCCCCTTTTCAGGTCTCACCACCCAAAGACCAGATTGATGACAGCTTGGCCCAAGCTTTCAGCTCAAGCGGTTTGCAAATCCTGATGGGAGACAGCAGCGTTCGATCAGTGGCACCTTCCGTAAAACCTGATGTTTGGTTGACAGCAAATAATCCGGATACAACCCAAAGTCTTGGTGAATGGTGGAATTAGCCTAGCGGGCTAGCCCCAACAGGTATCATTGCCCCATGCCCATACCACCCCCGGGTCCTTTTCCCATACCTGGGCCCTTTGTGGAATCCTTTTTCGCCATCCGGGATTGAAGCACATCTGTGTTCAGAAGGTTTTTGGGATATTGGACTGGTTTGCTGAAACGCGCATCCTCGGCCGGGGGCAGTTTGAATTCCTCCGGGTGGGGCGGCGGCCTGTTGGGGTCGTGGGGTGCATGGTGACAACCGGACGCCCCCCAAAAAGCCATGCTGGCCAGAAAAACTATCCGGCTGACTCCATTGAAATGGGCCACGCTTAAACTCCGTCCGGGAGCAATCCTAAAGCATCAATCGCGTGTCCGTTTAACGAACAGGGTCCAAAAGGTCAAGAAAAAAAGCCGCCAAGGGATCTTGGCGGCTTTTTGGGTATTCCCAGAAAACGGAGGGAGATTCAGGCGCCTTTTTCGAACCTGTGACCAATTTCATGCCAATTGGCAACCGTCCACCAGGCATCAACATAATCAGCGCGCTTGTTTTGGTATCTAAGGTAATAGGCATGCTCCCAAACATCGATACCGAAGAGTGGGAAAGATCCAGTCATCAGGGGTGAATCCTGATTGGCCGTGCTGGTGATTTCCAATTTGCCGGCGGAAACCACCAACCACGACCAACCGCTACCAAAGCGCGCCAAGGCGGCTTCCTTTATTTTGGTTTTCAAAGCCGAAAAATCACCAAAGGTGCTTTTCACGGCCTCTGCCAACCGGCCGGAAGGCTCGCCACCACCGTTTGGACTCATGGTGGCCCAAAACAAGGTGTGGTTTGCATGGCCTCCCCCATTATTGATCACTTTCTGGCGAATGGATTCGGGAACCTCTTTGATGTCACGCATCAGTTGGTCAACAGGTTTGGAAAGGAATTGATCATGACCAGCTAAAGCGGCATTGAGGTTATCCACATATGCCTTGTGATGACGACCGTGGTGAATCTCCATGGTCATTTTGTCGATCGCCTTTTCAAGGCTATCAGCGGCGTAAGGCAATTCGGGAAGCAAAAAACTCATGAAATATCCTCAGAAATAACATGGGAAAGTTGGCGGCAAGATGCCTCCATCCACTTATAATAGATTATGTACGGATGTATGCCGAAATCCGCATCAAAAGCTGCTTTCCAACAAATATTTCAACTTTCGAACTTCAGGTAAGACAGGAAAGCCGTAATCCGGAATCTCGTGTAGATCAATTGACAAAAGTCGGTTGTAGCCTTGTTTTTCCAGTATGTTGATTAACTTCGCGTGCTCAATGACCCCACTTCCAACCTTGACCTGTACTGGACGAGGCCCCTTCATTGAATCACGCAGGTGCGTGTGTACCACCTTGGACAGCATTTCTTCCATCTCTTTGGAAGCCAAATCAAACTCACACAGATGACTTGGATCGAGGGTCAGGGCCAATCCCCGCACTTAGGCGCAAAGCTTGATGGCATCTGCGGGGTTATCCGCCCAAGTACCGCCATGAGTTGCCAAGCAAATCTGGACACCCTCGGATGCTCCCAGGGAAACCAAATCCCCTAACCTTTCCACCTCTTGATCCCAATCCGTTTCTTTTGAATTCCCCAATACTGTCACCACGGGGACATGGGTCAAACGGGCCAAACAGGCCAAACCCCTGATGTAGGCCTTTTCTTTTTGGGGATCCGAGGTTTTTTCACAGTAATAAATGGCTCCACAGGTCAATCCATGAGCGGCCTTCATACGGCTGGCGACCTTGGCGGGATCCTCTAAAACCTCGGATGGCCGGATATGGGAACTTCCCTGAAACACAGCCAGTTCATAACGGGTAAATTCCATTTCCAAAAGGGCTTCGAAAACTTTGGCCAGGCTATGGCGCCCCATGCATAACGTCGTACAAGAAACCAGCATCTTTTCACCCTCTCGAAGAAATGCCTGATTTGGGGAGGGGAATAAAATTCGACGATAATTTTTTCAAGACCGTTTCCGATTCAGCGAACAAAAACACGGTAAAATTCAGCCTGATTAGGGAACAACCATTGTCCCGGAATCAGGACAAGATCATCCCAAAATTGACACCTGGTGGTTTTGATGAAAGCCTGTGTGATTTTGCCCGCGGCGGGAAGCTCCTCCCGATTTGGAGCCAGGGAAAAAAAACAATTCACTGAATTGGAGGGACGGGCAGTCTGGCTTCGAACCGTTGAACTTTTTTGCAACAGGGATGATGTTTGCCAAATCATGCTGGTCATTCATCCGGATGACAGGGAATTATTTTTGCAGCGGTATTCCGCGAACCTTTCGTTTCTCGGGGTAAAGGTGATTGATGGAGGAAAGGAACGGTGCGATTCCGTTCAAAACGCATTGGACCAAACCAGTCCGGAGGTCACCCATGTCGCCATCCATGACGCGGTGCGCCCCTGTGTTGAAAAAAAACACATCGACGCGGTTTTCCAAGCTGCCGCAATAAATGGGGCAGCCATTTTGGCAACCCCCGTGGTTCACACCCTCAAAAGGGCCAATGGCCAGGGTTCCATCGAAACAACCCTCCCCAGAAAAGGGCTCTGGTTGGCACAAACACCGCAAGTTTTCGAGAAGGGATTGCTTTTGAGGGCCTACCGAGACCGTCCGAAAAATCTTGTCCCAACGGATGATTCCGAGGTTGTGGAGGCAACCGGCCATCCGGTGCACCTGGTTGAATGTGATTTGGGCAATTTGAAAATCACCACGGCCAGTGATCTTCTCCTGGCAGCCAGCATTCTCCAAAGCAGGCCAAAACCTGCCGAAAGGAGGTTTCACCCCTTTTACGAGGATGAGAACCATTGATCTAAATCAAGGCGATTTGGCAGCACCCAACTCCGCAAGACGGCGTTGGGCCTCCTGTAAACGCTGTGGATCTGTGTCGTGCTGGATCACTTCCTTGTACAGTTCAACCGCCCGGGTACGGTCCAGAGACATTTTGTCATAAAGTCTGGCGGCACGAATCCTGCCATCATTTTGGGTCAATGGATTCCACTGAAAGCTACGCTCGTAGTAAGCGGCAGCCCTGCGATACTGCTTGTAGGTTTTACCCTCGTACAAATCTCCCAACTGGTAAGCGGCATCCGAAATTTTGTTGCTGGTCGCATAATTGCTCAAAACCATTTGAAAAAGGATCTCGGAACGCCGCTGATTGTCGACAAAATCATTGCCCCATCCTTTGTCCTTGTAGGTCATGGCTCGCCTGAAAAGCTCGTTAGCCTCAGGAATATTGACCGTGCCTTTCAAGGAAGGAGGAGGAACATCCAGCTCCAACAAAAATGCATTCTTGGCGATGCGATGGTAGGAAATTAACTCTTCTTCAGCCCATCGCCCCCTTTCCAAATCGCCCACCGATATATAGTGATTTCTAAGTGCCTCCAGACTAATCTGATACTCTTTCCGAGCAGCAATGAGCCTCTCAACCAACTCGGCATCTCGGACAGCGCCAGGCGCAGCGCTACGGGCCGGATTGGCCGCAGGTGCGGTCGCCTGAGAGGGGGGTGGAGAAGTAGAAGAAGGCTGGCCGAAGGCCGATCCACCAACCACCCACAGCACGATCAAAATTGAATATATTCGCACCATGTCGTGCCATTAACACGGCGTTGGCACCGGGGAAAAGGTCAAAAGGCGCTAATTTTTGCCGATCGGTTCAAGTTTTGCGAATATCATCCTTCCCGCGGGGTTTTGGAGCACACTGGTCACCTGGACCGCGGCATCCTGGCCCATGACGGACCTCCCCTGCTCCACCACCACCATTGTGCCATCATCCAGATAACCTATGCCTTGCCCTGGCTGGTCGCCCTGCTTCACAACTTTGATTTGAAGCACCTCGCCAGGCAATGCCACCGATTTCAGGGAATTGGCAACCTCGTTCAGGTTCACCACATCCACGCCTTCCAACTGGGCGATTTTGTTCAAGTTGAAATCGTTTGTGACGACCCGCCCTCCTACGGCCTTGGCGAAAAGGACCAATCGCTCATCGACTTTGCCGCCCTCCGGCACGCCGGGGATGGACCCGTCATGAAGTTGGATTTCCAACCGGGTGTTCGAACGGAGCCTTTTCAGGACATCCAATCCACGGCGACCACGGTTCCGTTTGAGGCGATCGCCGCTGTCGGCAACCATCTGAAGTTCCTGAAGGACAAACCTTGGGACCACAATCCTTGAGTCAATCAGGCTTGTCTCGCAAACATCGGCGATGCGGCCATCGATAATCACGCTCGTGTCCAAAACCAGGGGGCGGTTCCCACGGGTTTGCTTCGAAAATTCAATAAAGGGAATAATAAATCTAAAATTTTCCTTGGTTTGCAACAGGGTGCTCACGCAGATGTAACAGGCGACCACGGAAAGCATGACCGCCAATCCCCTCCGGGGCACAGCCAACGAGTCTGCCCCGGATTCCCCTTGTGGCGAATCGAAAAGGAACGGGTCCAAACCCACCGCAAGAAGATTTCCCAGAAGAAGCCCCAACAGCAGGCCGAAATAAACCGCGGAAATCGTGGTAATCTCTTTCCTTCGGATCAGGAGATCAGTGACGAGGATAATGACGGCCAATCCCTGGATAGCCAAAAGGGTCATCACACCCTGAGCGAACGCCACACCTTTTTCCTGGGGACCGTTTTTTTCAAAGTATTGGAATGCGGCTATGGAAAGCCCAAGCATCACAACCAAAAAAATGCCACGGATCACCCAAACCAAAACAGATCCCGCGGGGGATAGATTCGGCACACTGTTTTCCGCCCTGTTTTTTTCTTTGAAAAACCGCATTTCGCACCATGATTCCGCAAAAATTCAGTGATGCAATCGAGATTGGAAAGCTCAGACCGGCTCTTCCGGGGAAAAAAGCTTTCTGTATTCCCTGATGGCAAACTGGTCCGTCATTCCGGCAATGTAATCGCAAACTGTCCTTTTTAACCCACAATTCTCGACCCGGAGTTGATACCTTCCCGGCAATAGCTTGGGAAACTTGCAAAACTCCTCAAACAATTGCCTGACCACCCTCCTTCCCCGGATGGCCATCCTCTGGACACGGTGATGATGATAAACCCTGGATTTAAGAAAAATTTCCAGCTGCTTAATTTTCGTCAACAATTCATGTGAATTGGTAACCAGCAAAGCACCCATTGATCGAACATCCGCCAAACTCGCAATCCGGTTCGATTCAAGGTTCCGCCTGGTTTGAACAATGAGATCGCCGGCCTGCTTGTTGATCAGATTCCGGATCAAGGTTGGAACTTGGGCCCGGGCATTTGTCATGGGTCCCAAATTTTGGATCTCCGTGACCAGTTCCCGAATTAGCGGAACTTCAAGAAACTCCTCCAAAGTCACCAAACCGGCGGTTATGGCATCCTCGACATCGTGGGCGTCGTAAGCCAGGCTGTCCACCGCATCTGCCACCTGGGCTTCGAGGAAGGGGGCACCTTTCGAACGATAATGGAGAATTTCAGAATCCAACTTCTTGCTGTGATGGGCAAAAGCTTCGCGAACCTCCCAGGTGAGATTCAATCCCATGAAGGCGGGATATCTGTATTCGAGACGGGTGACAATCCGAAGCGCATGGGAGTTGTGCTCAAATCCTCCGCAATCGGCCATGCATAGGTCGAGTTCCTCCTCCCCGGCGTGACCAAAGGGAGGGTGGCCCAGATCATGAGCCAAGGCAATCGCCTCGGTTAAATCCTCCTCCAAGCCAAGATTTCGCGCCACGACACGACTAATTTGGGCCACCTCGATCGTGTGAGTCAGGCGGGTGCGATGATGGTCATTGCTTGGGGATGGATAAACTTGAGTTTTTTTGGCTAAACGCCTGAAGGCCGTTGAATGGACCACACGGTCCCTGTCTCGTTCAAAGGGTGAACGGAACTCGTGCTCAGGCTCCGGATATTCTCTACCCAAAGATAATAAATGAGCATATCCGAATGAATTCATCTGCATCACTTCTATATCTGTTGAAATAACAGGCGCATAATACGCAGTTTGCGTTGGATAACCCATTTTCGCAATTCAACTTTACCCCCTCAACCAAAAGAGCGGGATTGATGTATGATCGTTTCGAGTGACTTAAATGCAAGCTTGACAGGCCAAAGCGTCAATCTTAGGCTTTTTAACTGGTTCGAGACTTCGGAAAGTTGTTGGTATCCAACATATTTTGGTTCTAAAGGTAGGCAGGTTGTCATGGCAGTTCCAAAGAGGCGCATTTCAAAATCACGCCGAGGTATGCGCCGTAGCCATCATCGGGTGACTCCTCAACAATTCCAATTCTGTAAAAACTGCGAGAATCCGATCCTTCCTCACCGTGTATGCGGTACCTGTGGTTTTTACCAAGGTAAAGAAGTGATTTCCTCTGGCCAAAAGGAAGAGTGATTCACAATGAGGATTGCGCTCGACGCGATGGGTGGGGACCATGCACCCAACCCCATTGTGGCCGGTGCCATTCAGGCTCTTGAAAAAGATCCTGAACTGGAAGTTTTTCTGGTTGGCGAGGAAAACCAACTAAGAAAGTTGGTCCCTTCGGACAATCCGGTCATTTCACGAATCCATTTTCATAACGCCACTCAGGTTGTTGGCATGGATGAAAGTCCAGCCATTGGCCTGCGGCGAAAGCCTGACAACACCATCACCCGGTCCTGGCAATTACTTGCCACCGGCAAGGTTCAGGGAATTGTCAGCGCTGGTAACACAGGGGCCATGGTTGCGGGAGGGATGTTCACCCGCCGTTTCCTTCCCCATGTGGATCGTCCCGGTATTGCAACCATCATGCCCACAATGCGGGGCCCATCCATCATGTTGGATGTGGGGGCAAATGTGCACCCCAAGGCTGAGCACCTTTTCCAATACGGCGTGATGGGGGAGATCTTTGCCCGCCACCTCCTGAAAAAGGAAAAGCCGACCATCGGCTTGATGAATGTCGGAGCCGAGGAGGGCAAAGGCAACGAACTTGTGCGTTTGACCCAACAAATGTTCGCCACATGCGAACTTCAGGGCAATTTCATCGGCAACATTGAAGGTCGCGACATCCACAAGGGTGTTGCCGATGTGATTGTCACCGATGGATTTGTTGGAAATGTAATTTTGAAGGTCTGTGAAGGCCTCTTTGAATTCATCATGAAGATGGTGGGCAAAGAGGTGATCGGTGCCCTAGACCAGGAAAAAGAAAAAGGCATGGGCGCCTTGCACAAACTGATCAACACCTACGATTACAGCGAGTTCGGTGGAGCTCCGCTGCTTGGCATTGACGGCATTTGCATCATTTGCCACGGCAGCAGCGGCGAACGCGCGATCAAGAACGCCTTGGGGCTGGCTGCCAAATTGGCACGCGCGGGTATCAACAAACTTATTGTCGAAGAATTGGAACGGATGCCCAAGATCACAGCCCCTTCCACCACTCCTTCTATCTGATCGCTCCCGAACAGGTCTCCCGGTGTCAGGATTTCAACCATGGAAGGCCATGCCATTTTGTTCCCTGGCCAAGGCGCCCAATATGTCGGGATGGCCAAGGATCTGGCTCTTCGATCGCCCCTCGCCCGCGCCATCTTTTCAAAGGCCGAAGAGATATTGGGTTTTGATTTGTTGCAAGTTTGTGTCGATGGGCCCGCCGAAAAACTCAACAGCACCGCAATGAGCCAGCCGGCCATTTTCGTGTCTAGCCTCGCCGCCCTGGAGGAAGCCAAATCATCCAACCCGGAGATCGTTTCCAAATGCACCGCAACAGCCGGCTTAAGTCTAGGTGAATACACGGCACTGGTGTTTGCCGATGCCATTTCCTACCCGGACGGGTTGAGGCTTGTCGCGGAAAGGGGCAGGGCCATGCAGGAATCCGCCGAGGCGCGTCCGTCCACCATGGCAAGCATTCTTTTGCTTGATAAGGAAAAGGTTCAGGAACTGTGTGACACGGTATCCCTGGCCGGTCCGAAGGTCACCATTGCCAACCACCTTTGCCCTGGAAATCTTGTGGTTTCAGGTGCGGTATCAGCTGTTGAAGAAACCGAAAAACTTGCCCAGGCCACAGGCGGGAAAACGATTCGCCTGACGGTCGCCGGAGCATTCCACACCCAATTCATGGAACCGGCCCAAGAGAGGCTACGCAAAGCCCTGGAAAACACCGAGATCCGCACACCCCGTGTCCCCGTATGGTCCAATGTGACCGGTAAAAAACACGAAAATCCTGCCCAAATCAGGGAATTGCTATCCCGCCAAGTTGTTGAACCGGTGCTATGGGACCAATTGGTTCAAGATATCCTTGGCCAAAATATCGCAAGTTTTTACGAGGTTGGCCCGGGTAAAGTACTGGCAGGTCTTCTCAAGCGAATCAACCGCAAGGCATCCTGCCAGGGAGTTCCGGCCTGAGCACAAACTCAGGCACTTTCTTTTGTTTCACTGCCGAATAAGAAAGTAGGGTAGCCAAGGTTGAACAGTCAATTTCGTGAAAACCAATTGATTTAGGTCTTGGAACTTTGCGAGAGATTTTGTTAACTCCGAGACTCAACGCCCGAATTGGTCTTTTATTGAATTTCAGGAGGAATGATCTGTGGACGCCGAATCAGTCGAAGCCAAGGTTTTCAACATCGTCAGCGAAGCCCTGGCGGTGAACAAGGAAGAGATCAAGAAGGAAAGCAGGTTTCAAGATGACCTTGGGGCTGACTCTCTGGACCTTGTCGAATTGATCATGATGTTTGAGGAAGAGTTCAACATCCAGATCCCCGAAGATCACATCGAGAAAATCAAGACTGTGGGTGAGGCAACCGACTACATCAAGACGCATCTGAAAGGTTGATTTATTATTTATTCCTGCCGGTAGGTATTCTCCATGCGGCGCGTTGTTGTCACCGGGCTTGGAACTGTCAACCCTTTGGCGAACGCCGTTCCCGCTTTTTGGAACGGCGTTTTGGACGGCAAGAGCGGCATTGGTGCGATTGCCCAATTTGACACCGCTGCTTTCAAGGTCCATTTCGGTGGCGAGGTACGGAATTTGGATTTGGAATCCTGGCTGGATTCCAAGAATATCCGAAGGCTCGACCAATACGCCCAGTTCGCCTTGGCGGCAGCGAAAGAGGCGATTGATGACAGCGGTCTGGATATCTCCAAGGAGGATCCCTTTCGCTGTGGGGTGATTGTCGGCAGCGGGGTTGGCGGCCTTCATGAATTTGAGGATCAGCATCGGAAATACATTGAAAAGGGTCCGGATCGAATCGGACCTTTTGTTATTCCCAAGATGATCCCGAACTCAGGAAGCGGAAATGTTTCCATTCAGTTTGGTTTCAAAGGTCCGAACACCGCTGTTTCAACCGCCTGCGCCAGCGGTGCCCACTCCCTTGCCGACGCCATGCGCCTGATTCGCGACAATCAGGCAGATTTGATGCTGGCAGGCGGATCTGAATCAGCCATCACTCCCATGGGTCTGGGTGGATTTATCGCCGCCAAGGCTCTTTCCTCCAGAAACGATGATCCCAAAACGGCCAGCCGTCCCTTTGATGCCGACAGGGATGGTTTCGTCTTATCAGAGGGAGCCGGCGTGCTGCTCCTTGAGGAGTTCGAGCACGCGAAGCAGCGTGGTGCAAGAATATACGCTGAGATCCTGGGGGCAGGCTGCACTGCGGATGCCTACCACATCACAGCTCCTGATCCCTCTGGGGCTGGGGCTTGTCGCGCCATGTTATCCGCCCTTTCTGATGCGAAAACCAACCTTGATGAAATCGGCTACATAAACGCACATGGCACGAGCACAAACGCAGGTGACGAGGCTGAAACCAAAGCTATCAAAGCAGTTTTTGGTGAACGAGCCTACAAGATCCCGGTAAGCAGTACCAAAAGTATGATTGGCCACACCTTGGGAGCCTCCGGCGGAATCGAAGCCATTGTTAGCTGCCTCACCTTGAGTGAAGGCAAAATCCATCCCACCATCAACCAATTCACCAAGGACCCAGCTTGCGATTTGGATTATGTCGCCAATTTCGCCCGGGACACGAAGGTCAGACGCGTACTTTCCAACAGTTTCGGTTTTGGCGGGCACAATGCCTGCCTGGTTTTTGGTTCTGTTTGACAGGGCGGGTGAATCTAATTGCAGGAAAACAAACAGCAATCAGCCACGAAATGACCTTTTAATTTCCAACATCCAGGCTTGGGGATCAATCAAATGGGCAAGCCGATCACCTACGCGTTTTTTCGCAAAAATTGCAAAACATGCGAAAAAGCTTTAGCCCATTTGGAAAGTTTGAACATCGGGCTGCCCTCGAACGCGGAGGACGCAAGAAAAGTTCGCAAAAGCCAGGATGAAATGGTCGCCTTGGCCCGCCAGCACAAGAAGGTCATCTCCATCAAGGGTTCCAAGGTGGTGGAGTGCGTCATCCAAAAGGACGATCCAACCCCGGCAGCCATTTTGGGCCTCCTTTCCGGACCTTCCGGCAATTTACGCGCTCCAACCATCACTGTTGGAAAAACGCTTTTAGTCGGCTTCCAACCGGAAGCTTACGACCAATTGCTTTCCTGAAATGCACGAATATCCCGCGGACCGTAAGCGGCTCTATCAAGAACGCCTTTTTCACGAAACGCAGGCGCAAAACAGGGCAAGCCGTCCAGGGTTCCTGCTGAGTCTGGTTCAGCCGGACGAAGAATACCTCAACCACGCTTCCTGGGTCCGACCGGGAATGGAAGCGTTAGGGGATATTGAGGACAAAACAGTCCTAGACTGGGGGTGCGGCCATGGTATGGCCAGTATTTCCATGGCTCGGCGGGGCGCAATTGTTTTTTCTTTGGACCTCTCCAATGGTTACTGCAAGGAAACCCTTGCGCGGGCAAATGCAAACGAATTTTTGAAACGGATTCATCCCACACAAGGGGATGCCTGCAGGCTTCCGTTCAAAAACGAATGTTTTGATGGCATCTGGGGCAACGCCATCCTGCATCACCTCGCTACCGAAAAGGCTGCGGTCGAACTCCACCGCGTTCTCAAGCCAAAAGGAATAATGGTTCTTTGCGACCCCTGGCAGGGTTCCACTTTGGTCCGGTGGATCAGGAACCATGTACCCTACCCCGGCAAGGATCGGACCCAAGATGAGCAACCCCTGAACGAGGAGGCTATTGCAGCCTTCCGTAGCGTTTTTCCAAACATCGAAATCTCATTTTGGGACATATTTGGAGCCTTGAATCGATTTATTTCTTTGGGCCCCTTTTCCAACCCAATCCGAAATTTGGATCGTTTCCTAATAAAAAAATCGCCTGGTTTTGCAAGGACAGCCAGGTATGTCATGATCAAAGCCATGAAAAATTAAGCAAATTCCTGGATTCTACCCAAATCTATTGGGTGACTAATTCATGGTTGATTCAGAAAAAGAATACGGGCACAAACCAGCCAGATGGGTCTTGATTGTGCTGGTTTCCGGATTAGCCAGCCTGGTTCTGGGAAATGAGCTATTTTTCCAAATAACCACTTTTACCCGGAAAGGTGACCAGCCAGTCTGGCATGATTTGAGTCAACAGAAGTGGGACCCAAACACGGCCACCCAAGCAGAATTGGAATTGGTCCCAGGAATGGGCCCCAAACTGGCAACCAATATCCTTGAAGCCAGAAAAACCAAAAACATCGAATCTCTGGAAGATCTTGGAAAAATAAAAGGATTCGGTCCCCAACGGGTGAGCCTCATGGGGCCTTGGCTTCAATTCCCGCATGGAAAAAAAGGTAACCCCGAACAAGGAACAAATCTATTCGGCGCTTCCGATGTTTTAAAGCATGAGGCCAAAACCTATTCTCCAAAACGGATGGATCCGAATCTGGCGAGCGCCGAGGAATTGGAAACCATTCCAGGGATCGGCCCGAAATTGGCCAGAAAGATTATTTCAGAGCGACAGATCAAAAAGTATGACTCCCTCGAGGATTTGGTCCGCGTGAACGGGATAGGCCCGAACAACATTGAGAAGCTTCGAACTTTCCTTTTCGTTGCCCCATAGAATGTAACTGGCAAACACCACTACCCAGACAAGGGGAAAAGGATGGCGGGATTCCGCCTCAAAAGTCCGTTTGAACCTGGCGGAGATCAGCCCGCCGCCATCGGGAAAATTGTCGATGGGTTCAGGTCCGGGAAAAATTCAATGGTCCTCCTTGGGGCGACCGGGACGGGAAAAACCTTCACGGCCTCCAATGTCATCGCCTCACTGGGTAAACCAACCCTAGTACTTGCCCACAACAAAACCCTCGCCGCCCAACTTTACAAGGAATTCAAAGGTTTTTTTCCTGAAAACGCGGTCCACTATTTCGTCAGCTATTACGACTACTACCAACCCGAGGCCTACATTCCCCAGCGGGACATCTACATAGAAAAAGACGCATTGATCAATGAAAATATCGATCGCCTGAGGCTGGCCGCGACAAGCGCCCTGGTCAGCCGTGGCGATGTGATCATCGTCGCAAGCGTCTCCTGCATCTACGGGCTAGGATCTCCCAGCGATTACAAACGGATGATGGTGCACCTCCAAAAGGGGAACACCATCGCCCGCAACGAACTTTTGCTGAAGCTGGTGGACATCCAATACGAGCGGAATGATATTTCCTTCACGCGCGGCAAATTCCGAGTTCGCGGTGATGTGATCGATGTCTGGCCGGCCTACGAGGAATTCGGGCTTCGGATAGAACTATTCGGGGACGAGATCGACGCTTTATCGGTAATCAACCCGGTCACAGGGCTAAACCTCCGCACCGAGGAGGAATTGTACATTTATCCCGCCAAGCACTTTGTCACCCCCGAGGACCGGGTGAAAATGGCTGTTGAGGGTATCCAGGGCGAGTTGGAGGCCCGACTTTCCCAGTTAAAATCCGAGGGGAAGCTCCTGGAGGCCCAACGCCTTGCCGCCAGGACCCGATTCGACATTGAAATGCTGCTAGAAACCGGCCACTGCAACGGGGTGGAGAATTACGCTCGCTGGTTCAGTGGCCGGAATCCGGGAGAACCTCCTTACACCCTAATCGACTTTTTTCCCGAGGATTATCTCACGGTAGTGGACGAATCGCATGTCACACTGCCCCAAGTACGGGGAATGTTCGCGGGAGATCACAGCCGCAAATCAACCCTTGTGGAGCATGGTTTCCGCCTTCCCAGCGCGATGGACAACAGGCCCTTGCGTTTTGATGAATGGGAAGGACGAAGCAAACAGGTTTTGTTCATGTCGGCCACTCCCGGCGATTATGAGTTGAATCGAACGCAGGGCGAATTCGTAGAGCAGATCATCCGACCCACAGGTCTTGTTGATCCGGAAATCGAGGTCAGGCCGGCCCTGGGTCAAGTCCAGGACCTTGCAGGTGAGATTCAATCTCGGGCAAAGGCAGGGGAACGCATCCTTTGCACCACACTCACCAAGCGGATGGCGGAGGACCTGACCAACTACTTCAAGGAAATTGGAATTCGATGCAAATGGCTCCACAGCGAACTGGATGCCATCGAGCGAATCCAGATTATTCGGGAATTAAGGGAGGGCGCGTTTGACGCTTTGGTGGGGGTGAACCTTCTAAGGGAGGGACTGGATCTCCCCGAAGTCTCCCTGGTGGCCATTCTGGACGCTGACAAGGAGGGGTTCCTACGAAGTGGCACCTCATTGATTCAGACGATTGGCCGGGCGGCCCGAAATGTGAACGCCAGGGTATTTCTTTATGCCGACCGCGTCACCGACTCCATGAACAAGGCTATTACGGAAACCAACCGCCGCCGCGAAATCCAACTGGCATACAACCTAGCTCACGGCATCACCCCCCGATCGGTGCGCTCCGCCATTGAAAGCGGTATTGAACAGGAAATAGCTGCCCAAAAAATGACGACAGAGGTCGCAGGTCTTCCCGCAAACGAGGCCGACCTTCAGGAATTGCGAGAGAAACTTCAAGAAGAAATGCTGGAGGCTGCAGCCAAGCTTGATTTTGAACGGGCGGCCCAATTGAGGGACGAATTGGCCAAATTGCGGGGGGAGGCGGTACCCTCTCCCCAAGGCAAACCAAGGAGAAAGCCTCGCGGTAGAAAAAACTGACCTCCGGGACTCAAGCGGCCCTTAATCCGGAAAGCGCATCGGTTTGGACAATGAGGATGTCGCCCCATTGTCCCTCCTGCACCGCCACAAGGTTTCCCAACTTGATCAATTCCAAAACAGCCAGGAATATCCCTATCAGGCGCGCTTTGGAAAAATCTGCCTGAACCAATTCGTGAAGTTTCAATTTCTGCCTTTTCTGGACCATTTCCAGGGTCTGCCGCATCAACACATCCAGTGGCAAATAATCCTCACGGATTTTAGAAACAGGCTCGGGATTAATTTCCCTCAACAAACGGGCGTAGGCGCTTACCAAGTCCCAAAGCTCCACAGGTTGGAAGGAGGGAGGCAAATTCGAAAAATCAACCGGCTTCCTAGTCCTGAATTTTTCCTGATGGCCCGCCAGGCCCATCATCGCCAACGCCGCATCCCTGTATTTCCTGTATTCCTCCAACTGCCGTAGCAAATCCTCCCTTGCATCCGTGGCCTCTTCCGGGATCTCTGGCGGTGTTTCCAAAGGCTGGTCTACCCGCGGAAGAATGGCTTCTGACTTGATTTCCACCAGTTGCGCAGCCAAGAGGAGGTAACCGATTGCCTCCTCCATATCCATTTTTTCGATGATCAAAATGTAATCGCAGAACTGACGGGTGATTCGGGCAAGCGAAATGAAGCAAAGGTCCACCTCCTGCTGCTCCGCAAGCGTCAGGAGGAGGTCAAGGGGGCCTGAATAACCCTCCACATTGACTCCAAAAGTTCCCATGTAAAATCGGTATACCAATGTGATGGTTATGAAATCATCCCAAGCTAGAATTTAGCCCACATCGCCCGCAATCCCGCGACCTTGGAGCCCGGAATGCCCGAATTGCTTGTGAGCATCCGAAACGCGGAGGAGGCACGAATTGCAAAGCTGGGGGGTGCCAACTGGATAGATGTCAAAGAGCCACGAAAAGGCCCTTTGGGCAAAGCTGAAGACCAAGTTTTGGAAAAAATAGCAATCGATAACAAGTTATCAAAGCTAAGTGCAGCGATGGGCGAAATAATTAATTATTCAAATGTATCTTCTTATAATTTTGTATTAGAGAATTATTCGCTAATAAAATTTGGAACATCAACGGCAGACTTTCCAACCATTCAGCAACGATTGACAGAAATCGCCAGAAATTCCCAACGATCCCCAAACTCCATAGTTTTGGCGGCTTACGCCGACTTCAAACGGGCAAAGAGCCCCAGACCGGATCTTTTTCCTGCATTTTGCGCACAGGATGGAATTGAGTATTTGCTTATTGACACATTCCTAAAGGACAATTCCCACTTGTTCACTTGGCTTTCCGCCCAAGAATTGTCATGCATTCGGGGTAAATGCGCGAAATTAGGCATTAAATTGGCCCTGGCAGGAAAATTGGGAGTGGAACATATTCCCGCCCTTAGGGAAATTGACCCGCATATCGTCGGCCTAAGAAGCGCGGTTTGCGACGATGGGATCAGGGACAATTCGATTTCCCTCGAGCGAATCCAGTTTTGGAAATCCCAAATTACTTGAATCATCCGGCCATCAATCCAACCGCCCGGATATTGCGGGGAGCACCCGGTTGACCTGCCAAACTACCGAAAACCGGGTCTACCAAACCTTTCCATGACTCTGGCCCGAAATCTTCGAAATCCACCTCTCGACCGGTTGATTTGAACAATGTCAGGGTTCCAATACCCCAAGCCGTTGCCATTCTTAGGGCGATACTGTCACTAGTTGCCATCCAGGATTCGGGCAAACAATACGCGGGATTTTGGCTGGCATCCCACCTGCAAAAAGTCGCCGGGGCGATCACGAAAACCCCATCACCAACCGGCGGGTGAGGTTCGCCCCAAAGCTGCCAATCCGGTGTTGCGGAAGCCATGGCCCGGGCAATCAAATCAAGAGCATCAATCGCAAGCCAATGGCTGGCATTTTCCCCGAAATGGTACTCGGAGTCCCAGTCTCTCAACAAATCCACCATCACTCCGCCACCAAAAAGGACGAGGGTGGGTTGTCCCGCGGATTTGATTTGAGCTTTGAGCGCTGGAATCAAACCGGGCCAGCCCAAAAGGCTCCCCCCCACCTTGAATAGCGAATCAAGTTTTTTTTTCATGGGCTTTGGCCAACTGAGAAACCGCCCTGGCACAAGCGACGCGGGAACCGTTTTCACCCCAGATATCCCGCAGGCGGTGGATTGCGATATCGCTGGCCATTCCGGAGTCCAACAACCTTTGACCAATCCAATCGGCCCCCTGCCCCCCCAAGATAAACCGTTTCGCGTTCCCGTTCCTTTGCATCACCTGCTGGATACCCCGGGCAATGCGAGCCCACTGGGTGGAAATCGCCGCCCTTGCAAGGTCCTCCCGCTGCGCCCGCGTCGAGGTTTCCAAATCAGCACCCAACATGCGGGCAAGGCGAGCATGCGCTTTTTCCCTGGTCCAAGGCCGCCCATCAGCGCTATCTGAACGCCCCGGATTCTCTTCCAATGATCCCAACACCAAATGCGCATCCAAAGTTGTCGCGAAAACCTCCGCGCAATAACCATCCTGAACCAACGAACAGATCGGACTCCGGGTCAACCCGGTGTATACCAGCTCACCTGAATTCAGGCGGCCTGGATCATCCCGTCCCTGGCAGAGAACCGCACCGTTGCTGAGGAACAGGATATCCGTGGTGGTTGATCCCATATCCACCAAAACCGTGGGTTCCCTCACAACCGTATCCGCCAAGTATTGACTAAGGGCCAACCAATTGGAAGCCGCCAACCGGTATGGGAAACTCCTGGCAACCTTAGACCCGAGCCATTCTCCCCCATTACTCCAATACCAAACCAAGGATCCCTGGAAAGCGGTCTCAACAGCGTCAACGATATGCAAAACACCTTCCTGTTTGGAATGAAAACAATCACACAGCTCACCTGTCATTGTTACGGCTACCCGGTCAATACGCGGGACCAGCTTTCGCAGGGATTTCAATTGTCTGGTCAATTGCCCAGGATGCTTCCAGAGTGGAAATGGTATTTCCTCGGCTAATCCCCCTGCTGTTGCAGCCTTCAGGTTCGCTCCGCCGATATCCAAACCCAGCCAGTCATTTCCGGGTTCCATTTTTGAATCTGGCTCCCAAACCGAGGTCTTGAAAGAAAAAAGGTTTTAAAACCCGGGCCGTAAAACAACCTTACTCCATAAAAATAAAACCAAGCATTGGCGCATTGGAATGGGCCTTAAACTAGCATGGAATTCAGGCATGGGGGCAAAAACTTTCCTGGTAGGAATTGATCTCGGAACCACCAATTCCTCCTTGTCCACCATTTCCTTCGATTCGGTGGGTGAGACCAACCCAACAATCGAGGACCATTCGCCGATTCAGGTCATTCGGCCGTTTGAAACCGCTCCGCGACCTTTGTTGCCATCTTTCCTCTATTTATTAAATGGGAATGACCTCCCTGCAGGTAGTCTGGAATTGCCATGGAATATCCAAGGAGGCAAACCGGCCACAAAGGTGATCGGCGAGTTTGCCCGACAGCAAGGAAGCCTGGTCTCTTCCAATTTGGTGCATTCCGCCAAATCCTGGTTAAGCAATCCAGGCGCGGACCGGAATGAAAAGCTTTTGCCTTGGCCAGGTACCGAGGACGTGCCAAAGGTCAGCCCGATGGAGGCGTCTTCTGCCTACCTGCGGCATTTGGCCGAGTCTTGGGCCTTTTCACAAAAAGGGCGCGCAGATCTTTCAGAGCAAACCGTTGTCCTGACCATTCCGGCTTCTTTTGACGATTTGGCCAGAAGGCTCACTTTGGAATCAGCCAAAAAGGCGGGAATCACAAACCCATTACTGCTGGAAGAACCCCAAGCAGCCTTTTATTGCTGGATGGCTGAACAGGGCGGCAAGGTCACCTTGGGTGGAGGCCAAAACATTTTGGTGGTGGACATCGGCGGCGGCACCACCGATTTCAGTCTGATTGAGACCCGCGAAGAAGATGGTGGGATCGCATTCAGCCGAAAGGCTGTCGGCGACCACCTTCTCCTCGGCGGGGACAACATGGACATGGCAATAGCCAGGGTTGTGGAAGGAAAAATCAAATCCTCCACCAAACTGTCCGTATCCCAATTCCAAAACCTGGTTCAACAATGCCGTTTGGCCAAAGAAAAACTCCTTGGCGAAACTCCTCCCGAATATTCCACCATCCAAATTGAAGGACGAGGGCGTTCAATTGTCGGCCAGGCAATGAGTGCTGAAATTCTTCGGGCCGAAGTGTTGGAAATGGTATTGGATGGTTTTTTCCCCGTTTGCACCCTGCAGGATGCACCCCAAGAAAATCGCCGGCAGGGGGCGGTCCAGTTGGGCCTTCCTTACGCCCAGGACCCTGCCATCACGAGGCATTTAGCCAGGTTTTTAAAGCTTCACGGCTTGGCGGAAAAACCGCCCGACGCATTACTGCTCAATGGAGGTTGCTTCCATTCCAAGGAATTACAGGCGCGGGTTTTCAGTTTCTTTGAAATGAACTATCCGGGAAAACCCATCCAAGCATTATCCTTGGGGTCGGTGGATCGGGCTGTATCCAGAGGGGCGGCTTACTATGCATGGCTGATCCAAAATGGAAAAAAGGCCATCCAGTCCAGCGCCGCAAAAGCTTATTACCTGGTGCTAGATGAGGGGCGGCAGGACAAAACCAAGGTGATTTGCGTGCTTCCAAGGAACAGTACTCCAGAATTAGAACACCCCGTCAATCAGCACCAATTCATTCTCACATTGGGAAGCCCGGTACGATTTCCCCTGTTTTCGAGTACATCCCGCATGGGGGACCATGCCGGGACCATTTTGGAAATCGAAAAAGGACAGATGCATTCTCTCCCGGCCCTGCAAACTGTTCTGACCGGGGGAAGAAAATCAGGGCTTAAAACCACAACTGTCCACATGGTTTCCAAATTAAGCGCGATAGGAACCCTCGACCTTCATCTGGTGGATGAGAACGCAAATCGTTGGCATCTGGATTTCAATCTTCACCAGGAAGTAACATCTGCCCCCGAATCCTCCCCGCTGCCACCAACCGGCTATTCCGTTCCGGACCACCTGGTTTCCGAGGCCATTGAAAAAATCCAAGGGACTTTTCCGCCAGAATCCATGCCTTCAAGTAATTCACCGGGGGAATTGCCCAAAGATTTGGAAAAAATCCTTGAATCCGGACGGGAAAACTGGTCCGCGGCTATCTGCAGGCGTTTGTGGGTCCCACTTCAGCAAGGGGCTGACAGTCGCAGGTCAACCCAAGCACACTTGGCACGTTGGTACAACCTTTCCGGATGGGTCCTTCGCCCTGGATTCGGTCATCCCCAGGACTCCCATTTTGTGGAACAAATCTGGAAAGCACTTCACGCCCCACCCAAAGGCCAAAATGGCATCCGTCAGCCTGAGGGCGGGCCTGAACTATGGATCTTGTTGAGAAGAATCGCGGGTGGGCTAGCCTCTGGAAAACAATTGCAAATCATCGAACGACTGAAACCATTTTTAATTCCGGGAAAATCCAGGGCTCCATTCAAGCCGCCCCTCGCGGAGATCATGGAAATGTGGCGTTGTGTAGCCAGCCTGGAACGGGTGGGGCTACCCTTCCGACAAAACCTGGCTGACGCACTCCACCGAAAAATTCTGCAGAATCCCATTGAGGCTACAGATTGGCAAATCTGGAGTCTGGGGAAACTGGGCGCGCGAATTCCAACGCATGGAACCATCGCCGCTGTTTTGCCCAAGGAATCAGCAGGGGATTGGATCAAGACCCTTCTTTCGGTTTCGCCCAAATCCGAAACCGCGAGTAGAAATCTGGGCTCGGCGTTGGTCCAGATGGGTATGGCCACAAACCACCCGGACTTGGATGTCCCTCAAGATTTGAGGCTAGAGATAGTTGCAAAACTTCGGACACTGGAATGCCCGGAGATGATGGCCGATATCCTTCAAGGAAAGAAAATCGACAATTCCCATCAAATTGCCGAGGCCACCTTTGGAGAATCCATTCCTTTGGGCTTGCACCTGATCCCAGGTTGATCGAACCCAACGGAATCAACCTGAAACAATCCTCGCACGGGCCTGCTCGTAACGCCTCAGGGTTTTTTCGACAATCTCCTTTGGCAATTCAGGGGGAGGAGATTGTTTATCCCACCCAGTTGTCTCCAGCCAATCACGCATAAATTGCTTGTCGAATGAAGCAGGCGATTCGCCAACCCGATATTCCTCAGAACTCCAGAAACGAGAACTGTCAGGGGTAAGGATCTCATCGATCAGCAACACTTTGCCATCCAACAGACCAAATTCAAATTTTGTATCTGCCAGGATCAAGCCCTTAGTCCCGGCATGGCGGGAAGCCCTCTGGTAAATATCGAGTGATCTTTGTCTGAGATGGGCGGCCAAATCCTCGCCCAACGCGTTTTCCAAATCCGAAAAGGTAATGTTGATATCGTGCCCCGATTCAGCCTTCGTGGCGGGTGTGAAAATAGGCTCTGGCAAGCGGGAGGCCTGTTTCAATCCAGGGGGCAGTCTTATTCCCGCAACCACCCCGGTTTTCTGGTATTCATTCCACCCGGACCCGGCCAGGTACCCGCGCACAACACATTCAAAAGGAACTACCTCGGTCTTCTTCACCAACATGGCGCGTCCGGCCAGAAGGTTTTTGTGGTCTGAAAAAGGCGGGCCCATTTCAGACGGGTCCGAGGAAATCAGTTGCTCACCGACCCCCAAAAAGTTGAACCAAAAGAGCGACATTTCCGTGAGAATTTTGCCTTTCCCCGGGATGGGATTTGGCATCACCCAATCGAACGCGCTGATCCTATCGGTTGCGATCATCACCAAACGATCACCCAAGTCATACAAATCGCGGACTTTTCCCCGCTTGCATGGAAAACCGACAAATTCTGTTTTCAACAAGGCATCCATACCTTTTCCCGCCTGTCTTCCCGGCCCGCAAGTTTTTACCCAGAGCGATCACGGGCCAATATTGTTTTATAATCGTTGAACCATCTTGCGAGGGAAATGATGTCCAGAAGCAATCCCGGCCATTTTTGCCTGGAAAAGGACACAGATGGGGCCGTTCATTTGCGTTGGAGTTCACCCACCAGGAACAACTCCCCATCCCCGAACTGGCTCGACCGTAATTCTTTGAGCGAATTGGAAGATTGCCTGGACCGCCTGCTTGAAGGCCCCCGCCCACCTTTGGTCATTTGGAGCAGTGGGAACAGTCGGGGATTTGGCACAGGTTTTAGCACCAAATACCTGGCCTCCCGGGAATCTGATGAGTTGCTCATGGCCGCTGAAAGGTTACAGCGATGTTGCCAAATGCTTTTGAATATTCCGTGCCCCATCATCGCGACAATCTCGGGCCCTTGCCTTGACGAGGCTTTGGAACTTGCACTGTGTTGCGATTACCGAATAGTTTTTGATTCCCCCAAAACCAGAATTGGATTCCGATCCCCCGAAAGGCAATGGTATCCCACCTTTGCGACCATACCCAGAGCCTGCAACCTTCTTGGCCTAGAGCGGGGATTCAAACTCATTGCCTCGGGCACACTCTTGCAGGCCAAGACAGCCCTCCGTTGGGGTTTGGCGGATTCCGCTCCAAGCAACGAACAAGAATTGCGTAAAGAAATTGGTCTTTACAAGGGAAAGGCGCTTAGCCAAGGCAAAAATCCAAATCCAAAACCCCGGAATTGGTTCCGACACTTTCTTCATGCCAACTCCATGGGCCGAAAGTGGGTTTCCAAAGGTTTGAAACGCTGGATGGAACGGACTCATCCAAAGTCATCACCGTGGACAGGGTATCTGGTCACAGCCCTCGGGGACTACACCGAGGGTGCCCCAGCCCCTCTTTCAAATGCTCAGAAGGCATGGAAATTAGCTGCCACCGACCCACTTACCACGAAAAGCCTTCACTTTTGCAATACATTTGCCCGATGGACAGAATCCCAAAATCATTATGCGAAAAAAATCATTCAAGCAGCCTGTTGCGATTTCCATGCAGCTCCTGTTCATCCGATCCTGGGAGTACTCCATGGAAAAGGCGTTCGCCTCCAATCCATGGCCCAGGATTTGCCAGCCACCGGTTTAGGAATACAGGGATTGGCGCAATGGGAATCGGTCGCAAGCCATCCCGCACAGGGTTTGGAGGAGAAATCAAAACCCGGGAAAATCCAATTGTTGTGGAATAAATCCTCTTCCTGTTCAGAAGAAGCTTTTTTATGGGGCCCATTCAAAAGGGGTCCCCAACTTTTTGCCTTCCTGGAAAGCCCCCTGAACCAATGCCCTCATTTAAAGGAAGTGCTCGCCGGTTTGGATATCCAAGCGACAATCAGTTATGAACCAAAAGACTCGTGGATTTCACTCCTGTTCACGATGATTGAAAGCACCTTGATGGCCCTGGCTCAATCTTTGGATGCGGGCCTTTTTGATCAGGAAGCGCGAAGAAAAGGTTGGCTTGCTGGTCCCTGCGGGTGGATGCAAGCCAGCGACATCCTATTTCTTTCCAAAATGATTATGGTTTGGGATGTTAGCAATTCCGGAATTAATTCCGCGGCCCCAGACCTGGTTTTCTCCCGACGATTTGCCGATTGGATTGCAACCTTGGGAATGGGAAGGGGTTCAAACGCAAGAAACTTTCCAAAGGAATTCTGGGGGCGTTACGACAAATCAGGAATTTTCCAGGCCTGTTCAACCGGACGAAAATGGCCAGCCATTGCAAAGGCGGAGGCTGAACCGGCCTTTAATGCCCTACCGCAAAAACAAAGGCATGTGGAGGCGGTTAACCGGGTTGAAAGGGATCTGGTAACACAATGGCAAAAATTAACACCCAAAAACCAAGAGCAGGCTGCCTTTGTTTTTTTCCATGGACTTTTGGGGTTTCCGGCCTGGAAAGTTGTCTCCCTTCTGCCGGAAATGGGAGAGTTCTGGGGTAAAGCTTCCATGCCTGATCAGCAATGAAATTGGTTTCCCTGGGAAGCTACAAGATGGTGGTTCCAACCTAAAAAATCCAGTAGGATGTTTTTCTAAGGGCAATAATTTAATTTTTCCTTCCAACACAGGTAAACCAGGATGACACCCGAAGATCGGTTGGCCCAGTTACACCTTCCATTGCCAACGCCTGCCAAGCCTGTCGCCAAATACAAGATGGCCGTTACAACCGGAAAATTGCTTTTTGTATCCGGTCACGGGCCAACCCGGGTTACCCCCAACACTCCGGTTCAAGGCAAGGTCGGGGCGGAACTGACTTTGGAGCAAGGGAAGGAATCAGCCCGGGCCGTGGCAATCAACATGCTGGCAACGCTGAAAGACCAGCTTGGATCCCTGAACAAGATCAAACGGCTGGTGAAAACCTTGGCATTGGTGAACTGTAGCCCTGACTTTGGTGACCAACCCAAAGTGGTCAACGGATTCTCGGAATTGATGGCCGAAGTTTTCGGGGAGGATAACGGAGTTGGCGCCCGCAGCGCGATGGGCACCAACAGTCTGCCAGGCAACATGCCTGTGGAAGTCGAGTGTATTTTCGAAATCGAATAACCACTGGTATTTTTCAGGCAAGTTTCCTGGGATATCAGTTTTTGGTTCCACCCAATAAACCGAACGAATTGGTTAAAAACCGCTGGAAACTAGTTTTCTCTTGTCGTATTTAAAACGCCATTGGAGAAATTAGTTTTTTCCAAACCGGGGATTTTTTCTGATGAGTGGCATCCAACTCCCTGGTCCTATCTCAAACCCGGCGGCAGTGAAACAAGCGATTGAATCCGGCGAAGGCATCCTCCGACTCGCACCTAACTGGGTCCCCCGGTCTTTTTTGATGCCGGGTCGCCGGATCAAGCTGGCCCCACAGGATATCTATGCATACGGCGCACACCGGGGTGGAATTGATGAACGTTGGTTCGCCTCCACTACACCAGCCGCAAATGACAATCGCACAATAGACGAAGGCCTCAGCTACATTGTGGTGGGTGGAAAAAAGGCCTTCACTCTCCGAGAGGCGGTTGAGCATGAGGGAAAGGCCTTGCTTGGCGAGGCGATCTGGTCGAAATACAAGCGTTGGCCGGTTTACAGCAAATTTTTCGACAACATGGGGCCCATCCCCCACCACATGCACCAATCTGATGAACAAGCAGCCTTGGTTGGCCAGCAGGGAAAACCCGAATCCTATTATTTTCCACCCCAACTGAATTCAATTGGCAACAATTTCCCCTACACCTTTTTCGGCCTTGAGCCTGGAACCACCCAGGAGGATCTGCGCAGGTGTCTGGAAAACTGGAATGTTGGGGATAACGGAATCTTGAATTACTCGAGGGCATACCGCCTTCAACCGGGAACCGGTTGGCTGGTTCCCCCCTGCGTCTTGCATGCCCCTGGCAGCTTGGTCACCTACGAACCCCAATGGGGCTCTGATGTGTTTGGCATGTACCAATCAATGGTTGAAGGGCGTGCGGTACCTTGGGGTTTGTTGGTAAAGGATATGCCCAAAGAAAAGCACCAAGACATTGATTTCATTATCAATCAGCTTGATTGGGAGGGGAATGTTGATCCATTGTTCAAGGAACACCACTTCCTTGAACCGATTCCGGTGGCGGATACAGCCTCGGAAGGGTTTATTGACAAATGGATTGTTTACGGGAAAGTTAAGGGTAAGGAGCTATTCTCCGCCAAGGAACTGACCATCCAGCCTGGCGCCCGCGTGACCGTCAAGGACAACGGGGCCTATGGCTTGGTGGCCGTCCAAGGGTGTGGAAAAATTGGAAACCATCCCCTACGAACCCCAGCCATGATTCACTTTGGCGAACTGACTGAGGATGAGTACTTTGTCAGCGCGGCTGCCGCGCAGCAAGGGGTGGTTTTTGAAAACCACGGAGTAGAGCCCTCGGTTACCCTTCGCTATTTCGGCCCCGATGTGAACCCCACAGCCCCGGCCGTTGGCGCGAAACACAAACGCTAACGCCGACCACTTTCCAGATACCACGGATTAGATTTTCATTTCACTTTTCAAGGAACCGAAGTCATGGGCAAGAAGATCTCGATAGGCAGCTGGGCTTATGTCTTCAATCAAAAGGAAGAAATCGACTTCCACACCATTCTTCATGGGTTGAAGGATCTGAAATTGGATGGCGTTGAGCTGGGCAGCTTTGGAAAACACCCAACTCCCAAATCCCATCCAACAAAGGCTGACAGGAAGCGGTTGAAGGATGAAGTTGCCGCCCATGGATTGGCGTTTTCTGGAATCGCCCCCGACCTTTGGTCTTTCAAATTGGTTTCGGTGGAGGATCCGGCCCCTTATCTGGCCGCGTTCCTCGGCTATTGCACCTTTGCCGAAGATCTTGGAATCAAATTGATTCGGGTCGATTCCGTTGAGACCCCTGATGTTTTTGAGAAGAACAACATCGATCCAAAGGTTGGTTTTGAACGGGCAGTCAATGCCTGGAACATCGCCTGCAAAATGGCGGCCGACCACGGCTTGGAGGTCTCCTGGGAATTTGAACCCGGGTTCGCTTTCAACAAGCCGACAGAGATCGTGAACATGATTGATGCGGTGAGGGCCAAGGGCAACAAGAACTTCGGTGCCATGTACGACACCTGCCATGCCTACATGTGCGCCAAAATCGGGGCCAAGCAACCCGGAACCAAGGAAACCCTGGCGGGGGGTGAAATCGAACTCCTTCACAAATTGAAGGGCAAGATCAATCATCTCCACCTGATCGACTCGGACGGCAGCCTGAACGAGCACCAAACCAGCACCCATAATCCGTTTGGAACCGGCCATCTTGATTTTGACAAGTTGGTTCCTGAGCTGCTAAGCGCCGGGGTACCCAGCGACTGGTGGTGCATCGACCTCTGTTTCTGGCCAAACGCCTGGGATGTCACCGCGGACTCCATGAAGTTCCTCGGAAACATCAAGAAAAAGTACGCTTCCATCGGGGCATAACCCGGCCAATTCCGAACCATCCCCCTCCTTAGCGGAACCGTAGGAACATGAAGACCCTCAATGTCGGACTGGTTGGATACGGGTTCATGGGAAAGGCCCACAGCAATGCCTTTTCCCAGGTGAACCACTTTTTTGACCTGAAGCACCAAGTGAATCTCAAGGCTGTTTGCGGCCGCACCAAAGAAAAGGCTGAGGTTTTCGCAAAGTCTTGGGGGTATGAAAGTGTCGAATCCGATTGGCGCAAGCTAATCGAGCGCAAGGACATCGACCTTATCGATATTTGCACCCCAAACGACAGCCACGCCGAGATCGCCGAGGCTGCGGCCAAGGCTGGCAAGATGATCATGTGCGAGAAGCCCCTGGCCCTGAACGGGGCTCAAGGCTTGGAAATGGTCAAAACGGTTGAGAAAGCCGGTGTGCCCAACATGGTTTGGTACAACTACCGGCGCATTCCGGCTGTTACTTTCGCCAAACAATTGATTGACGAGGGCAGGCTTGGACGGATTTTCCATTACCGTGCCAAGTTCCTGCAAGATTGGACCATCAATCCGGACCTTCCCCAAGGAGGGGCGGCCCTTTGGCGACTGGATGTAAGCGCCGCCGGCTCCGGGGTTACTGGAGATCTGCTCGCGCATTGCATCGACACCGCTTTGTGGTTGAACGGCGAAATGCAGTCGGTCACCGCAATCACCGAAACCTTTGTCAAGGAAAGGATGCACAACCTGACCGGCAAGGTCGAAAAGGTGGGTATCGACGACGCCTGCGCCTTTCTGAGTGTTTTCGACAACGGATCCCTCGGCAATTTTGAATCAACCCGGTATGCCCGGGGCCACAAGGCCCTGTACACATTCGAAATCAACGGGGAAAACGCAAGCATTGCCTGGGATCTCCATGACCTGCACCGACTTCAATGGTTTGATCACAAAGACCAGGGTAACCTCCGCGGCTGGCGTTCCATCCATGTGACCGATGGCGACCACCCTTACATGAAACAATGGTGGGTACCTGGTCTGGCGATTGGGTACGAGCACAGCTTCATCCATCAGGTTGCGGATTTCATACAGGGTGTTGAATCCGGCAAACCCGCCTACCCAACTTTCAGGGACGCCCAGCGCACCCAGCGCGTTTGTGATGCGGTCCTCACTTCCGGCAAGGACCACCAGTGGCACAAGGTTTCCAAGGATTAAGCCTTCTTGGAACTACATGGAGCAGCACGAGCCGCAGGAAACCCTCGCGGCTCGTGCTGCTCTATCCTTTTTGAACCCCGGATGGGTTAAGCAAAGGCCCTTCGAATGGGTTGTGCCGTTCCTGGGAGGATTGGGGTGGGCCTTTGCCCGACATCCATCACCATGCTGTGAGGATCAATCCCCATAGCCTGGTAAATGGTGGCCAGCACATCCTGAAAATGGATGGGATCGTCGCGCACTTCCCCGCCTTGCGCATCCGTCCGGCCTATCACCTGCCCGGTTTTCAATCCACCACCAGCCAATAAAGCGGTGTTCACCCGTGACCAGTGATCTCTTCCAGCGTCTTTGTTTATTTTTGGGGTTCTGCCGAATTCCCCCCAAACCAAAACCAATGTGTCGTCCGCCATGCCTCTTTCATGCAAATCATCCACCAGCGCCGTGATACCTTTGTCAAAAACCGGCAGATTCCCTTTTAGATGGCCGAAGTTGTTTCCATGGGTGTCCCAAAACCCGTACCCAATCGTAACAATACGCGCTCCGGCTTCCACCAACCTTCGGGCAATCAGTAATTGATCGTTCCAAAGCGGGGCCCCATCACCCTGATGCTTTTCAGAACCCCGGCCATACCTTTCCCGTACCTTTTCTGATTCCCGACTGAGGTCCAAGGCATCCAATATTTTTTGGTTAAGCAGCACATCAAAAGCCCGGCGGTAATTCAGATCAACTCCACCGGTTTCCAGGGTTCCGCGAAACGCATCAAAGCTTTCCAACAAACCACGCTTGTCGACAAGGGCCTGTTTTTGTCCCCCTTCCAACTTGAGGGTGTTGACATCGCCGCCCTGCAAACGAACCCCTTGGGCCGACCTGCCCAAAAAACCCGGGCCCGGACTGTTGTATGGTCGGTGCTGCATGGTTGGGAACAAATCGACAAAAGGCGGAAAGGTGGGAACCACGGGACCTAAAACCTTGGCGACCACCGAACCCAGATGAGGCTTGGAATCCCTTTGGGCCACACCCATTTGAAAGCCGGTCAAATTTTGAAAGCTGCTGTGTTCGTCGGCGAAACCAACCAAAGATTTCAGCGTCAGGAATTTGTCCATCCTTTTGGAAAGCAATGGCAACAATTCGCAGACAGGGTGGCCGGGGATATTGCTTTGTACCGGATTGAACTCCCCACGGATTTCTTTGGGTGCACCCGGCTTTAAATCCACAGTGTCCAAATGGGAAATACCACCGGACAGGTAGACAACGATGAGTGATTTTTGGCGAGGAGCCAACTTTCCCCGGCCGCCAGTTTCAGATTCCGCCCTTAACAGTTCAGGCAGGTTAAGCCCCAAGCCACTTCCCAATCCCAACCTAAGGAAATTCCTCCGGGAATGGCGGGTGAAATCATCGCAACCCGGCAAGGAAGCACTTGGCATGTGAAAATCTCGGTGCCACGGGAGTCGTGGAAGGTAGGATATCTAATTATACATTATCCATTTGACACAATCTAACCTGAAACCCCATAAATAGGTCCGGATTGGTTCTCCCATAAACAAAGTCGAAGGCCTAACCATGATTTCCCAAAACCGCAGAACCATCCTTCAAGCTTCCGCAGCCGGAGTTATTTTTTCGGGTACCCAAACCCTTGGCAGGGCCCAACAAACACCTGGGGATTCCAAAACCCGGTATCGATTCTGTTTGAACACCGCAACAATCAGGGGTCAAAACCTGCCTTTGGATGAACAATTTCGCTTGGCGAAAAAGGCCGGCTACGATGGAATCGAACCTTGGCTAGGAGACATGGACAAGTATCTGGACTCCGGCAAATCATTGAGCGATTTGGGGAAATGGGCCAAGGATAACAGCTTGGGAGTTGAAGGCTGCATTGGATTCCCAGAATGGCTATCCAATGACGCAAACAAAAGGGGAAAATCGCTTGAACAATTGAAACGGGATATGGAAAAACTCAGGGATTTAGGCTGCCGGCGAATTGCAGCTCCTCCTGCGGGAGCCACCCAGGAAAAGAATATCCCCCTCCTGGAAGCTGCATCCCGATTCGGTCCTCTAGCCAAAATTTGCCTTCAGGCCGGCATCACTCCGCTAGTTGAAATTTGGGGATTCTCCTCCGCCCTCAATCGTTTGGGAGATGCCCTTTATATTGCCTCAGAATGCGGGGAGTCGGGCGCGTCGGTTCTTGCTGACATTTATCATTTGCAAAAAGGCGGTAGTGGAATCAAGGGATTGCGGCAATTGGGCGCCCATTCCATGCAAATCCTGCACGTGAACGATTACCCAGCCCGAATTACCCCCAAAAACCTGAACGATTCAGACCGAGTTTTTCCAGGAGACGGGTCTGCCCCATGGATGGATATTCAAAAAATAATTTCTGAAACCTCATCTGGCTGCATTCTGTCGCTGGAATTGTTCAACCGGGATGTTTGGAAAATGAATGCGCTCGATGCGCTGACCCAGGGTTTGGAAAAAATGAAAAAAACATTTGCAAGAGAATAGAAACCCTAGAGATAACCATGAACTCATCGCCTGCAATCGCCTTACTAACCCTTAACTTTCTATTAGGATTCCAGGATGTCAGCATAAAAAAAGAGTTTATTAAAAGCGAAGATAATTATAAATATATAAACATATCTTTATGGCAGCCTTTTATTGATGTGGAAAGATCCAGTCGCATTAGTGCGAGCCAACAGACTTCAGAACGTCAAAAGCTTATTTCCGCAATGGCTTTGCACTGGAAACAAGAAGGTGACCTCCTTTCGTTTGATGGATTGGGCCCTTCCATCGAAACCCAACGGAATTTCACAGACTTCGATCTCTCTTTTGAATGGAAAATTCCACCGAAGGCCGACTTCGCCATTTTCCTGAAAGGTGTCCCCGGCCCCCATTTTGGTGAGCCCCCTCAAGGCGCATCCGAAAAAAACAAAAAAGGTTCAGGGGGTCTATTTCTAAACAAACGGTTTTCACCATATCCCTCCCTCATTGCGGATTTACCTCCAGAAAATTGGAACCGAACCCGAATCCGGATGCGAGGAGACCGTGTGACTGTTTGGCTCAACGGCCAACAGGTGGTGGAGGGCATCCCCCTTGAAAACTCCTGGGACAGGCGAAAACCTGTTCCAATTGAGGGCCCAATCGGCCTTCAAGGCCGGGGGACACCTTTCCAGGTCAGAAACATGACCATCCATCCTCTGGAACCCTAATTTCAACACACACTTACAGTGGCAATCAGTCTGACTTGACAGGTCATTAGGTCATCGCTTATCCGCCCCTTCCAGCCTGTGGGTGAAGACACCCCTCTGAAGGAGACCGGCCCGTGGCCAATATTGTCAGCCTGCCTTATATCCCCAGTCGGCGTAACATCCTGCTGGCTGGCGGTTGGGCAACCCTTCAAAGCCTGATGCTCCCTGGTTGCATCAAATCCCTTGAGTCTTTGGCCCGTCAGGGTGATGAACCTGATCGGGAAAGGTATGCCGTCAAAACATTGGGTGAAGTGTGCACAGTCGGCAATGCCGAACCAGTACCTTTGGGAGGTGTCGGTATTGTCACGGGCCTTGACGGGACGGGGGGTGAACCGGCAAACGATGGCAACCGCGCAGTGTTGGAAGACGACCTGAAAAAAATGGGTGTGAAAAACATCAAGGAATTGCTGTCATCGCCTGACAATGCCTTGGTTCTTGTCTCGGCCAGCATTCCTCCCGGGGCCAGAAAAGATGACCCCCTTGATGTCCAGGTTTCCCTGCCCCCGCGTACCAAGGCGACCAGCCTTAAGGGCGGGCTTTTGCATACCTGCACTTTGTACAACTACGACTTCGCCCAAAACCTGAAGCCGGATTATCAGGGAAGCAGAGGCGCGCTGCGCGGCCACCCGATCGCCCGAGCTGGAGGTCCCCTACTGGTTGGTTTTGGAGATGACAAAACCGGCGATGTCAGCTTCCGCCAGGGCAGCCTTTGGGGCGGCGGAAAAACCATGATCGATATGCCTTTGACCTTGGTATTGAACCCGGACCAACAATTGGCAAAGGT
>Ga0315905_10000030_pt1 | contig 139584 bp, 115 predicted proteins | sample LakEriMetagenome_5_FD_203522 | JGI IMG/M metagenome (GOLD analysis project Ga0315905, IMG submission 203522) | Freshwater fungal communities from buoy surface, Lake Erie, Ohio, United States - Buoy 4 MA121 | ecosystem: Environmental > Aquatic > Freshwater > Lake | place: USA: Lake Erie, Ohio...
AAACTTTCAACACTCACAACAACAGGTGTAGCCTGGGCTGAACAGCCGAGTGCATTGGTTTGTTGCACGCCATAAGTACCAGAAGTATTGACTGTAATACTTTGGGTGGTTGCACCATTAGACCATAGGTAGGTACTTGCTGGGGTTGCAGTCAATACTACACTTGAACCCTGACAAATTGCAGTAGGGCCGTTGGCAGAAATACTTGCCACCGGAACTGGTGTGACCGTTACTGCAGTAATTTGAGAACTTGAGGTACATCCGTTTGAACCGGTAAGTAGTACCGAGTAACTTCCTGCAGCATTGACCGTTATTGTCGGTGAAGTTGAACCATTACTCCAAAGGTATGCAGCAGCAGTACCTGTGCCGAGTGTAACAGATGAACCGTCACAGATATTTACTGCGGTACCTGGGTAAATCGTTGCATTTGGTGTTGGATTCACATTGACACTGATTGCATTGGATGTAGCTGAACATCCAAATGAATTGGTCACTTGAACGGTAAATGATCCCGAAGTTGAAGCGGCAATGGTCTGTGTTGTTTCACCACTACTCCATAGATAAGAAGTTGCACCGGAACTCGCTTCTATATCAACCGAACCACCATCACAGAAACTCAACGGACCACTCGCTGTAATGGCAGCACTCGGAACCGGATTGATGGTGATGGTCGCTGGCGCAGATGTAGCCGAACAACCATTGTTGGTAACCGTAACGGTGTTTGCACCTGCAGCCGTTGCTGTGATTGAAGATGTAGTAGCGCCATTGCTCCAAAGATAGGTGTAGCCCGTTGCAACTGGCGCAGAAAGTGTCACTGAACTACCTTGACAAATTGAAGTCGAGCCACTTGTAGTAATTATAGCAGTTGGCGTTTGATTGACCGTTACGACAATTGGAGCTGTTGTTGCAGTACAACCATTTGATCCTGTTAAGGTAGCGGTGTAACTACCCGCAGTATTGACGGTAATCGTTGGTGTATTTGCACCTGTACTCCATTGGTAAGCAGCTGCAGTACTTGTAGAAAGCGTAACGTTATTACCGGAACAGATAGTTACCGCAGAACCCGGGAAAACCGTTGTATTCGGCAAGTCATTGACCGTAACGGCGACCGTATTTGACGTCGAGGTACAACCAAATGAGTTGGTCATGACGACGTTGTAGTTTCCGGATGTTGTTGCATTGATATTCTGCTGTGTAGAACCATTGCTCCAGAGGTATGTAGTTTGGAGTGCTGCAGGCGCAGCTATTCCTACACTACCCCCTTGACAGAAGGTTGTTGCACCGTTAGGTGTAGCACTTGCACTTGGCGATGGATTGACCGTAATGTTAGTCTGAATACTGTTGCTACAACCAAAGGCGTTTGAATAAGTATAGGTTACAATCGTAGTACCTGGTGATACTGGTGTAATTGCGCCAGAAGACTGACCAACTGCAGCTATACTCGTGTTCGCTACACTGTAAATACCACCTGAAACAGCATGCGTGAAATTACCGCTATTGCCCATACAGATCGTAGTTGGACCAGAAATTGCTGAAATCGCAGGTAACGGATTCACGGTTACGGCAACTGCATTGGAAACAATTGGACAACCACTCACAGTTGCTGTACAAGTGTAAGAGGTCGTTGATGTTGGCGATTGAGATAATGGATTCGAAGTACCTACTGTGGTTGTTCCATTTGACCAAGAAAAAGTTGTTCCAGAAGCTTGAATATTTAAAAGATATTCTTCACGTTCACCCCATAATATAGCCATTGTTGGACCCGTTACTAGATCTTCGTTACATACCACCAGCATCCTCGTTTGCCCTAGTGAAGCGTTAGCTGGGACAGTAAACGATCCTGTTTCAGTATGCGGTCCAGAAATAGTTGCTCCGGCGACATAAACAGCCTCTCCCGCATCAGTATACACACCATTTTGGTTATAATCGATATAAATAGCCATTGAGTTGCCATAGTTACCACCTTGCGTAATACTAGATAAACTGAAATTATAAGTTATCCCTCGATTTATAACGTAAGGACCAAAGGCGGTAAAATCTGAATAACTACCGGCTGTACCAGAAGCTGTACCGATGGTACCTACCAAACTTCCTCCTGATGTTGTATTTGACAAAATAGTCGTAGCCCCTTGAGAAATAACTACTGACCCCAAATCTTCATCAGACGTTGGATAACTCACGGCCGGTAAAGCCGCGTATGTTGGCATTGGGCCAGAACTTAATTGGACTGACAAACTAGCTGCAGATCCTAAACAAATTGCAGATGGCGATGCACTTGCGCTCGCAGTTGCTCCCAAATAAGTAGCACTAGAAACACCTGTTCCTGAAACCGAAATTAAAGGAGGAGAACTCACCCCACCACCACTTGTTGTTAGGTTCCCCGAATAAGAAATTAAAGCAGTAGGTTGAAAAACAACATATATCGGGGTACTTGATATTGAACCGTTTGAAGCTGCTATACTTAGCGATGAGGTAAAAGGGCCAGTGGAAGAAGTTGAGATTCCAAATCCACTAGGGGTAGTTAGTGTAATCGAGGCATTTAGGGGAGTAAGATATACCCCAGAAAGGTTTAAAGATTGAGATGTGGATGTTCCTCCAACACAAAAGTTATTAAACGATAGAGCTGTACTCGGACTTAAAGTCAATGTAGGGCTTGGCGTCTGGGTAGTAAAACTGAATGTTGTACAACCTGTTGAGGCTGTTCCTGATGCATTTTTAGGGACCACTCGCCAATAATAAACAGAACTTGCCGCTAATGCTGCTGATGCATAAGTAGTACCCGTTTGATTGTTTGAAACTCTCACACTGACATCTTGATTATTTACTAGCGTTTGATTAGTAGATAAATAAACATCATATGTTGAAGTGTTCGAACCCGCAGTCCAAGACAAAGTTGGTGAAAGAGTAACGTTTGCTGCGGTATTAGCAGGTGAATTTAAGGTTGGGCATGTCGCAAATGGAATAGCACAACGTACACGGCGAGTATTAAGACTAGAATTTGAACCGCAATTAGAATTTGTGTGGGTATAAAACCGAACTTGCCCAGTCAACGTCGCTGTCCACATTAGAGAAACCGTGTTGCTTGTCAGACCCGAAGTAAGTGCAACATTTGATGTATTTGCGATAGTTGCGAATCTACTATTATTATTACCACTCACAAAAGTCTGAAATTCATAAACTGAACCTAGAGTTACGGTGACCAAAGAATATTCACCAGTGTAACAATCAGAAGCGGAAGTTGCCCAAGAACCATTTACTCCATTACCACAAACTGGAGATAAATTAGAATATTCACCCCAAATATTAGTGGTACACTGCCCCCAAACATCCCCTACTCTCACTAAGCTGAGGAGGAAGATCAGGACCAATGTAAATGCGAAAGGCAAGCTAGTGCGCTTGCCGAGTTGGGATGAACGGTTCATTCGTGTAGGGAAATAAGAAATAGAGGTTACATCCTTGCGGAAGGTAGTAATTTTGTTCATAGTTGGTTCTAAAATGTAGTTTTAGTCGCTACAATTTAGTAATTAAACTGCTGATTTTAAGCCAAAATGAACAAATAGGTATTTATAAAAAACAAGGATGGGCTTTTATCGGATATTGAATGGGTTTTAATGAATGTTATAGCTATTTTGTCGAATATTCAGGATTTTAGAACAATCGTAAGATGCTGTTTATCAATACATCAGTTTTTTATATAAAAAAAGCCCCGAGCGAATGCTCGGGGCTTTTGCATTGGCCTAGGGCCTTTGTTTAGTTCTTGACGATACGTATCGCTTCAGCGGCTTCGGCTACCTTTAAGAAGTAAATGCCGCGGGCAACTTGATCGATATTGATGGTCGTTGAAGTTCCGGTAAGTGAACCGGTTGCAACAACTTTACCTTGTGCATCTTGGATGACATACGTACTGTAAAGTGCTTCAGAAGCTTTCAAAGTAAAGATGGCATCTGTTGGGTTAGGTTGAACCGAGAAACTAACGAAGCCGTTTTCATCTAGACCAACTGTAAGTGTCAAGTTGAGCGTAATTGTTGAATCACAACCTGCAGCATTGGTAAGTACTTGCGTGTATGTACCAGACTGCGTGTAAATGATTTCATTCAATACATAGCTTTCAAGTGCAGTTACGTTGAGTGTTGATGAAGTCGCTTGCGCAGCAGTTACCACTACTTGCTCAGAAGCAGTAGTACAACCATTCAAGCTGGTAAGTGTACAGCTGTAAGTACCAGGTGTTGTAACAACGAGCTCTTGCGCGGTGCTACCACCTGGAGTCCAAGTGTAAGCGTTGCCCGGTTGAGCTGAAAGTGTTAGTGATTCACCAGGACACAAGCTGTTGTTGCCATCTTGGATAAGATCAGCAGACGGTGACTCATTTACATTTACTGTGATTTCAGTAAGATCAGGACAACCATTGGCTGCATAACCAGTTACTACATAAGTACCAGCAGTTGTAACCGTTTGGCTTGTGGCTGTTGAATTGTTAGCCCAAATGTAGCTATTCGCACCGCCAGCAGTAAGCGTTACTGAACCGCCTTCACAGAAAGTAGTTGGACCAGAAGCTGTAATTGTTGTGGTTGGTACGGCAAGCACCGTAATGTTGATTGGCGCTGAAGTACCTGTACAACCAAGGCTGTTTGTAACCGTAACCGTAATTGGACCATCCACACCTACGTTGACACCTTGTGTCGTAGCACCGTTAGACCACACATAAGAAGCTCCTGGAGAAGCAACTAGTGTAGAGAAAGCACCAGCACAAACTGTTGTTGGTGACGCAGCAGTAATTGTAGGTACAAATGCTGGTGTAGCTGTTACAATGATTTCATTTGAAACAGTGCTACATCCGGCTGCATTGGTAACAGTCACAAAGTAGATACCAGAAGCGTTGGCCGTAATGCTTGGCGTTGTAGATCCGTTGCTCCAGAGGTAAGTTGAACCGTTGGTAGCAGCGTTGAGTACCACACTTTGACCTTGACAGAACGTTGTAGAACCAGCAGCCGTAATTGCTACGGTTGGGTTGGCACCCACCGCAATGGCAAGAGGTGCTGATGTAGCAGAACATCCATTCGCATCAGTTACGGTAACTGTGTAGTTACCTGCTGTAGTTACATTGATGCTCGAATTTGAGGATCCATTGTTCCAGAGGTAAGCAGCAGCTGGAGACGAAGTTAGCGTAGCAGACCCACCTTGACATATCGCCACGTTGTTAGTTGTAACAACCGGTGTTGGGAGCGCATTTACTGTTACCGCCACCGGTGCTGATGTTGAAGAACAACCTGCCGTCGTAACAATAACATCGATAATCACGGTAGAATTTGGCGAAATACTTTGTGTTGTTTCACCAGTAGACCACAAGTAGCTAGATGCTGCAGGCGCGGTTAATGTAACGGAACCACCCGCACAGAATGTGGTTGGGCCATTTGCACTAATAACTGCAGATGGAATAACGTTCACAGCGATAGGCTTTGTTACCGTAGAAGTACAACCTGTTGCGTTTGTGTAAGTATAAGAGATCGTAGCAGCACCTGCGTTATTTCCACTCACGACACCGTTCGAAGAAACAGAAGCCACACTTGCATTGCTTGAAGACCAAACACCACCAGTTGTTGTGTTGCTCATGGCTTCAGTGGCGCCAATACATACCGTGTTGCTACCAGCAATCGGATCTAGAACTGGGAAAGGTACTACAGTAATGGTTACAGGTGCAGCAATTGATGCACAACCTTGACCGTTGGTTACTGCTACGCCGTAAGTTCCTGATGAAGTTACCGTAATGGCTTGAGCTGTAGAAGAGTTCGTCCAGTTGTAACCGATACCAGTTGCAGCGGTAAGAACAACAGAACCACCAGCACAGAAAGTGGTAGGGCCAGAAACCGCAATACTAGTAGCCGGTGCAGTTTGAACCGAAATAGCTTTGGTTTGGGTTGTAGAACATCCGTTATTGGTAACTGTGTAAGAGATCACCGCATTACCACCCGCAACACCACTGATGTTACCAGTTGCATCGACAGAAGCCACAGCAGCGTTAGAGCTAGACCAAGTACCACCTGTTGAGGCGTTTGTAAATAGCGTATTGGCACCTTCACAGACTGTGTTTGCACCCACGATAGAAGCAACTACAGGAAGTGCAGTAACTGTTACTGCTGTTGGTGTAGATGTAGTCGTACATCCATTTGCATCAGTAACTGTGTAGGTAAATGAACCCGAGTTGTTAACGGCAATTGAAGAAGCCGTTGAACCGTTGCTCCAAACATATGTACCCGCACCATTCGCAGAAAGCACAACAGAAGATCCTTCACAGAAAGCGGTTGGTCCGTTGGCAGATATACTTGCCGCAGGCGCAGGCAATACATTGACCGTAATTGGCGCTGTAGTTGCCGAACAACCCGCTGCGTTGGTTACAGTTGCAGTGTAAGTACCTGATGTAGAAATCGTATTAGCAGCAGCATTGACGCTGTTGTTCCATGCGTAAGAAGTACCACCAGAGGCTGTCAATACGACAGAACCTCCTTGACAGAATGTAGTCGGACCACTCACAATTGCATTGGCAACCGGAGGCTGATTTACGGTGAGCGTTAATGGTGCAGATGGATTCGATACACAACCCGCAGCACTGGTAATTACCACACTATAAGAGCCACCAGCTGTAACAGAGATGGTTTGGGTTGTTGCACCGTTGTTCCAAGCATATGAAGCTGCCGCTGGCGCCGTTAAGGTCGTTGCACTTCCTTGACAAATTGAGTTGCCGTTAGAAGAAGAAATAGTTGCAACCGGAATGGCCTGCACGCCAATGTTGGCAGTAGTTGTGGTGGTACAACCATTGACAGCGGTAGTGGTGTAAGAAACCGTTGCAGTTCCTGCGCTCACCCCTACGATATCCCCAGTTGCGGCATTTAAGCTCATTACACTTGGTGAGTTTACTGACCAAGTACCATTTGGTACAGGGTTAGATACAATTGCGTTGTTACCCACACACAATACAGAAGGCGCAATAATTGGTGCATTCGCTGGTGATGGATTCACGTTAACAACAACCTGATCAGCGCCAACACATCCGTTGGTTCCGGTTGCACTCACGGTGTAAGTTGTTGTTGCTGTTGGCGAAGCGACAGGGTTAAGAATTCCAGCATTCGATAAACTTGCTGCCGGAGACCAAACTGGCGTAATCGATGGACATCCAGATGCCGTACCGTTCCAAGTACCAGAAGAACCTGGGAACCAATTGGTCACCAAGTTAGTACCCGCACCATTGGTAATTGTATAGTAAGGTTCAAAAATCCATGAACCTGGTGAGAAAGTAACTTGAATCGGAGCACCGTTTGATGCTGTAAATGTAAATGGTAGCGGACCCGCAGAGAATGTGGTAATACCAATATTCGTAAGCACAGGTACACCTCCAACAGAAACCGTAATGGTACAACCGTTCCAACCATCACCATAAGAGTCATACAATGTAATGGTATGTGTACAAGAAGTATTGAAGTTGATCGTAGCGTTCATATTTGAAGTTTGACCGCTACAAATAGTCACATCATTACCTGCGTTGACAATCGGCGCAGGTAGAACGGTAATCGTACGAGTTGCCGTACTTGGCGGACACCAAGTAGTTGGATTTGGAATCGTATAAGTCATGGTGGCCGTACCAGCAGCAACACCTGTAACCACTCCTGAGTTTGGATTCACTGTTGCTACTGCAGGGTTGCTTGAAGACCACGTACCACCAGTACTGGAAGTAGAGAAGTTTACAGTTGCGCCAGCACATACTGTTTGTGTACCCGCTAAAGGTGCTATTACTGCCGTGGCCTGAACAGTAATACTCGTGTTAACAGCACCAGTAGAAGCACAACCTGAAGCGTTCAGGTAATTGATTGAAACTGTTTGCGTACCAGCAGTTAGGTATTGAACTGTGGCTGTGTTAGAAGTAGTCGTACCACCTGAGATGATGTTATAATTCAAGCCTGCGGTACCCGGGAAAACCCAAGTGTAGTTTTGCATACCTGACTGCGTGGTGTATGTATAATCTGTAAAGGTACATGCCTGATTACCTGGAGCTACAGTAAAGCTAGGTGTAAATGGAACGGCAGCAATTATGTTTACATTATAGTCCTCGGTTTCTCCCCAAGCATAAGTTGCGCAAGGCTGAATTGAGGATCCTGCAGTTGCATAAACACCTCGAACGCGCATGCGATGCAAACCAAGAGGTGGTGTACACGCTAAATTAATTTGAAAGCTTACTGTTTGGAAAGCGGATGTGGTAGCGGACGTTGTAAATCCAACTTTTTCGGAGGCTTCAAATATATAGTTGTCATTGTAGTCAATCCATACAGCAAAATTTTGATTGGTAAATGAACCAGCTGTTACCTGTACTTGGTAACTTGTAGCCGCTTGCATTACAGCAGCTGGTATGTTACTATAATATGTATAATATGGGCCACCAGGTGTTGTTCCTGAGTTATTATTTAAAGTTGTACCTGTAATGGCAACATTTGATATCAGGTCGCCGTCGTTGGTACCGTAAGTATAGGCAGGATTACAATATGGGTTATACAATACTTGAACAGGGTTAGAAGTACCTGATGCAGGTCCGTTCGTACATGTAACAATACATTGATACCAGGTTGTAGCAGTAGGAGTAGCCACATAATTGAAGTTAGTTGCACCAGTAATATTCGTCCAAGGACCTGTTGCACTTGGTGCACTTTGCCATTGGTAAGTCACCCCAGTTCCGGATGTATTGTTTTGCAAGGTCAATGCCGTTGTCTGACCTGCAAAAACTGAATTTGGTGTAGCAATGGTATTGCCTGGAGTTGGTGTACCCGCACAAGGAGGAGGTAGGGTAACTGTAAAACAGTAGTCTTCGGTTTCACCCCAAGTATAACCTGAATGTGCATAGTTGAATGTTGTAGGGGATGTTTCGATATTCACGACTCGCATACGAGTGGTACCAGGCGTAGCCCCAACAGGCACTAGGAATGAACCTGTTTTCGTGTGGTTTCCAAAAGCAGCAATTGGTTGGTTGTAAACAAACTCCCCAGCATCTAGAAAATCACCGTCTTGGTTAAAGTCCACAAAAATTTGGAAGATATTGGTGTAGGCTCCACCGCAAGAAGTTTGCGTTACGCTGAAATTGGCGACATCCCCTTGATTTACAGAAGGACCCACAACAGAACCTGTGTAATTTGAATAGCGAGAGTTAATTGACCCTGGCCCTGGTGCAGTGGTTGCACAATTCGAACTATTGTTCATAGTGCCCACCGTTACGTTCGTGATTTCTTCATCGGCTGTTGATGACGCAAAAAAAGCAGGATAAGAACCACACTGGCACTGCCCGCCTGTGGCAGTGTATGATACTACAGAAGAGTTACTCGAAATTACGCTGTTCATACAAGTTGTCACCAATCGATAATAAACGGTAACGTTTGTTGTAACATTTGTAGTGTAATTGGTAGTAGTTGCACCTGCAATATTGGACCATGGACCAGAAGCAGAAGGAGCTGATTGCCACTGATAAACCAGACCTAAACCAACTGACAGACCAGAAGATCCAAGGTTAAAGTTAGTGTTGATACAACCACCTGTACTTGAAATAGTAGCTGTACCGTTATTCGGCGCCCCTGCACATGGTTGCGGAACTTGAATATTAACGCAGTAGTCCTCGGTTTCGCCCCAGGTGAAATTACCAGTAGGAGAAATGACAGAAGATTCTACGTACACAATGCGCATTCTTGTGATTCCTGACAAGGCAGTCATTGGAATGGTCACGTTGGTGGATACAACAAAAGACGGAACGGTACCTGCTCCGTAAGGTTTGGTGTAAACGTTTTCTCCGGCATCAATGAAGTCGCCATCTTGGTTGTAGTCGATGTAAACTGCAGCCATGTTCGAATAAGCAAATCCACCACAGTATCCTAGGGTAAGGGAAAGTGGATAACTCACTCCTTGTAAAAAGACGGCAGGCGTTAGCGAACCTGTATAATTCGAATAAGATGAATTGACGGATCCCGCACCCGGAGCTGTCGTTGCGCAGGTCGAGCTATTATTCAAGGAGCCAAACGTGACGTTAAAAATTTCTTCATCTGCCGTTGAGGTAGCCCCAGACGACGCATATGAAAGACAAGTACAATTATTAACAATATTGCCGTCGTAACTCACAACGTTGGTATTGTTACTCTGAATACTATTTGAACATGTGGTTACTAAACGATAATAAGTGGTACCACTTTGAGAGGTGATCGTTGTTGAAGATGTAGTGGCACCTGTGATATTGGACCACGGCCCTGTGGCAGAAGAACTACTTTGCCATTGATATAAAATACCAGAGGCAGAAGTTAGTCCTGTAGCTGATAGCGTGAGAGGTGCACCCACACAACCCGAAGAAGAACTAATTGTAGCAGTTCCAGCGTTGGGTGTTCCAGAACAGGCAACAGCAGGCGTCATTACAAATTGCACTTGAGAACGGACAGTTGTACTCGAATAGTTAGCTGTTGGCGGGGATGCCGGATTCGGATTGGTACCATCACTATAATACAGTATGGAACAAGGACCTGAAGCAGCAGTTGTCGTAAAACTTCTCCAGGCTGCTGTACAACTCCAACTTGGTGTGTTTTCATCAACTGCAACAACTAAATTACCTCCAGTGTAGAGAAACGGCGTAGATAAAGTAAGTGTTACCCAGTTATTTACAACAGGGGAAATTGTACCCGAAAAAACTTGAGTCATTGAAGCCGAAGGAACCCAACCTGATGTACCCGTGAAATTATTTAAATTGGTATTTCCTAAAAATACAGTCCAGCTGTTCCAAAGATTCGTGGAAGTTCCACCGGAGGCCCAATAAAATCTAATCTGAGAAATTGTTCCAGTAAAACCTCCTGCAGCCGAAATCTCTGACGCAGTGTAAATTTGCTGTGAATAGTTGTATCCATAGCATGAATATATCGGCAAGAAGGAGTTAGTGGTGGTTCCACCTGCTGAGCCTACATGGACAGTGGTTTGGGCACCAACGGTTAAACTCCACAGGAGTGAAAACGTGAAGACAAAAGCAGCACTCATTTTACCAAGAGCTGATTCTTTTGAAATACAATTGAGTAAGATATTCTTCATAGTCTATAGTTTGATACAATTTTAAGTCAAACGCGCTTAACGTTTACAACTCGGTGCCTAAATTTATTCACAAACTTTCGGAATCTCCCGGAAGTTGAGCAAGCAAGCTAATTCAATGAATATTCATCAGTGTTTATCGAATATTTCTATTTACTTATCGAATATTGACAGTCCTCCCTCTCTAATTAAAAACCTTATTTTTGTTAATAAATTATGAAGCGAATTGGATTACTCTCAGATACCCATGGATTTTTGGATCCAAAAATCTTCAAATACTTTGCCGATGTCGATGAAATCTGGCACGCTGGTGACATCGGAGACCTCCCTACCCTAGAGGCGCTTGAAGCCTTTAAACCACTGCGGGTTGTTTATGGCAACATCGATGACCACAGAATTAGAGCAGCCTGTAAAGAACATTTGCGCTTTCGCATAGAAGATATCAATGTGCTGATGACGCATATCGGCGGTAGACCCGGCAAATATGCCAAACCTGCACGAGAAGAACTTCAGTTAAACGGAATACCACAACTCTTTGTTTGCGGACATTCTCATATCGCGTTGGCGCAATACGACACCAAATTTCAGATGCTTTGGTTGAACCCGGGCGCCTGTGGCTACAAGGGATTCCATCAGGTCAAAACTATTTTTAGATTTCAAATTACAGGCGCACAAATTCACAATTTAGAGTGCATCGAATTGGGCCCAAGAATCAGTAAAATTTCGGAAACCAACCCGTAATCACTTGTTTTTCAGTAAATTTTCGGATATTTAGTCCTTGCATTGGCATTAAATTCGTTTCAAATTTCCGAATCATGAAACTACTACTTAACCTCTACCTCTGTGCTTTTCCATTTATTCTTAGTGCACAAATTTGCAACATCGATTATTCCCAAACCCAAGTAGGCATTTACCCTGACACACTCCCGAATGCCACCGTTGGGACCCCCTACAATCAAGACATTACTTTTGTGATGCCAACAGATACGTTGGGCTATGCTTTCACCAATTTTCATATTTTATCGGTTGCACTGCCTGTTGGCCTGAGCTGGACCTGCAACAACAGCACCTCCAATTGCGATTACAACCCTCAACTTTCTCAACATGGCTGTGTCAATGTCCACGGCACACCTTTACTTGCGGGTTCGTACACCATTGATGTAACTGTACTCGCGGACCTCACTATACTTTCCGGTTATCCGTTCATGTTCCAGATACACATGGACGTCCTGCCCTCTAATACAGTTATTTCCAACAACGGATTTACGCTCGTCGGCGCACCAAGTTGCGCACCCGCGCTTGTCAACTTTACAAATAATAACCCTGGGCTCAGCCAATATTATTGGGATTTCGGCAATGGGAATGTTTCATTTGCAGAAAACCCTGGGCCACAATACTACCCTAATCCGGGAGCATACCTTGTCTCGTACACCGCTTTTGCCAACCTTGACACCACCCACATCTACACGCTCAACAACCTCAACATTAGTAGCATGAGTAATTTCGGTGGCGGCTTCCCTTCCTACGAAAATGCCGATGCCTATTTCAAACTTTTTGAGAACGGCCAACTTTTTTATCAATCTACAATCATCGGTGATCAAAACCCACCTGTTCAATGGACACTCAACCTCAATTTAAACCCCAACAACACCTACGTATTTGAAATTTGGGAAGCCGATGACAGCTACGGCGAACCCTATTTTGGTGCCGACGACTACATGGGCAGCCACAACCTCAACCTGAATGGCTGCAGCGGATGTGGCGCAGGTACAGCAAACTTTAATTACAACATCAACCATCAAATCATCCTCCCTACTCCGCAAGTATTCGCTACCGATACCATCGTTGTTTACAGCCTTCCAATTGCTCCTGTAATCGCCTACGATTCCTTGAGTCATACTCTTAGCTCACCTGACCTCGGTCTTTCTTATCAATGGTACTTTAATGGCTCTCCAATTGCGGGTGCCACCGGATCTAATCATGTAGTTTACCAAAGTGGTCAATATTACTTAGTTGCGGTTAACCCGAGCGGTTGTGTGGCATTTTCTGATACCTTACTCGCTATCTATTGCAGTCCGTTTATTCAACCTCAGCTCAGCGCAGCCAGCAACGTTCTCAGCGTATCGAACATCCCGCAGAATGCGCAAATCAGTTGGTACTTAGACAACAACCTGATTACAAATCAGAGCAACACAACATTAGTCAGCACTCAAAATGGCAATTACCAATGTCAGATTACCGACGCTTTCGGTTGTCAATACCAAAGCAACCTGCTTTTAATGGAAGTTGGACTTCAAGCGCAAACTTTCAAAACACCACAGATTTACCCGAATCCTACAAATGGTCTTTTTATGGTGCAAATCGATACACAATGGATTGGTTCGCGGTATATGCTCTCGGATCTAAAGGGTCAAATTTTGTTGCAAAATAGCTTCGCGCACAGCGAAAATCAACTGGATATCCAGCATTTTGCCAATGGTGTCTACTTACTCACTATTCAAAATCAGCAACAAGAATTCCATTTGCGCCTTGTTAAAAATTAACAAATAGAAGGCCAAATATTGGGTACTTTTGCTACGTGAAAAACCAAAATCCACTAAGCAAACACCAATGGTTGGTCGTTGCTATCCTCGCCCTTACCCAATTTACAGTCGTTCTCGACTTCATGGTGATGTCGCCACTCGGCGACCTTCTCATGAAAGATTTAAAGGTTAAACCCGCCCAGTTCGGCATTGTTGTATCGAGTTATGCCCTCGCAGCAGGGCTCTCTGGCTTCTTGACAGCAGGCTTTGCAGACCGCTTCGATCGCAAGAAATTACTCGTCTTCTTTTATTCCGGATTTATCATTGGCACACTATTTTGCGGTTTAGGACAATCATACGCGCAACTGGTCATGGCCCGAATTTTTACGGGAATCTTTGGTGGCGTCATGTCTTCGATTTCTATGGCAATTGTAGCCGATTTATTCAGTCTAGATCAACGTGGTAGGGTCATGGGTTTTATGCAAATGGGGTTTGGTCTGAGTCAAATTCTTGGCATCCCAATTAGTTTGTATATCGCCGCGCAATACAACTGGCAAATGCCATTTTATTTTATTGTAGCCCTTTCGTTGCTCATGATGTTCGCCATTTTATTCGGGCTTCAACCCATTCGCAAGCATCTCGATCAAAAAACAAATCATTCTGCCTTCAAGCATTTGCTTCAAACCATTCAAAACAGAAACTACAGAATCGGCTTTATGGCCACCGCCTTCATGTCTTTGGGTGGCTATTTCATGATGCCGTGGGGCAGCGCTTTTGCGGTAAACAATGTTGGTATTGCTCAAAAAGACCTACCGCTGCTCTTTATGATTGTTGGCGTTTCTACCTTTTTGATCATGCCCCTCATTGGTATCCTAGCCGATAAAATCAATAAATTCCAACTCTTTATGGCGGCATCGATCATTATGGTAGCCGCAGTGCTTGTTTATGTCCGTTTAGAGCAAACAACTTTCTTTATTTTAGTGCTGGTCAATATTTTCATGATGGGCGGCATCATGGCCCGAATGGTGCCTTCTCAGGCACTCACAAGCTCAGTACCCGAATTACATGACCGCGGTGCCTTCATGAGTATCAACTCTTCACTGCAACAAATAGCTGGCGGCATCGCAGCTATTATCGGCGGCAAAATTGTTTGGCAAGAACAACCGACTGGTCCATTACTGAATTTCGATGTATTAGGTTGGGTTGTCGTTGGTGTCATTATCATTAATATCTTCCTCACCTTCAGGGTGCATAAATACGTTTCTTCGCAAACCAAAAAGGCAGCCTAGGGCTGCCTTTTTGGTTTGGAGAGACGATTTAACTATTCGTTTGTATCGATATCAGCCATTTTGGCTAGTTTCTTAAATTGAATTTTAGCTTGAATGCGGTCCACAACATAATACATCATAGGGACAACGATAATCGTTAAGAACATGGAGCTCGTAAGCCCACCAATGAGTACCCAAGCGAGTCCGTTTTTCCATTCTGCACCAGAACCAGTAGCCGTTGCAATTGGTATCATACCGATCACCATAGCAATGGTCGTCATTAATATCGGACGCATCCGTTCTCTGACCGATTCCAGAAGTGCTGTGTAAGTGCTCATTCCCTTTTCTTTGAGGTGATTGGTAAAGTCCACGATTAATATGGCATTTTTAGCCACAAGCCCAAGTAGCATCAGCATTCCAAGCATGGTAAAAATACCCATGTTTGAAGATGTTAATGCCAAAGCCAGGATGGCGCCCACCAATGATACCAAAATAGAAAACAAGACAACAAAAGGATAAACAAAGTTGTCATAAAGGGCAACCATAATAAGGTAGACCAAAATAACACCAATACCCATGGCTGTTCCTAATGCACCGAAAGATTCTTTCTGACGCTTGATTTCTCCTCCCCACGTTAAGCGCACATTTGGATCTAACGGATGTTTTTTGAGGTATTTCTCGATATCGGCAGCAACTGTTCCTGGGGCAGCCCCAAGCACATAACAACGCAAGGTTGTATTTCCGATACGGTTCTTGCGCTCTAGGGTGCCTGCGGCGTTGTCTACTGAAATGGCGGCAAACTCGCTCAGGCGCACTTGTTTTCCTTCGTTGTTCATAAAGGTCAGGTCTTGGATATCTTCGACATCTTTGCGATTGGCTGCATCGAGCATGACACGGATATCGTATTCAGAACCATCTAAATCAAGTTGACTGTCGTCGTTTCCAGACAGCGCCCCTTGCAGCTGCATACCAACCGTAGCCACACTCACACCAAGTTGACCCATTTTTTCACGGTCAAGAGCAATTTTTACCTCTGGGGTAACATCTTCTGTACTGAGATAAGGGTCTTTTGCGCCGTGGATGGCTTTGATCGCATTCTTTAAACGCGTCGCCTCTTTGACCATGAGCGCTTTGTCATTACTCGATATAAAAATTTCTATAGGCGCTTGTTCAGAATCGACGAGGCCCATGTTGAGCGCTTTTACTTCTACGCCAGGGAACTCATTTTCAATTTTAGTGCGAATCGCGTTCATGTACGTTTCAGTTGGAATCTCTTTTTGCTTGCCCTTGTGCATCATGACTGTAATTTCCGAACGGTTTTCAGCGCCAAACGCAGCTGCACCCAATCCGGCACTTGGCCCTCCGACATTTGAGAAAACGATATCTACCACGTCTTTTTGGGCAAGCAAGAGTTGCTCAATTTTGAGTGTGGTCAGGTTGTTTTCAGCAAAGGTGGCGCTCTTTTCGTACTTGAGCTTGAGCATAAATTTGCCTTGGTCTCCTTGGGAGACAAATTCTTGACCAACAATACCTAACCCCATGGTAGCAAAAGAGGCTACGAAAATCACGATAACAATGAGGCCCATTGAAATTTTGTGACGCAAAGCCCAACCGACAATTTTAACATAGGAATCCGTAAAAATGGTCACGCGGCGCTCAAACCACAGTAGGAAGGCTTGAAAAGGCTTTTTAGGGTCGAGTTTGACTTCTTTTGCAAAACGGGAAGCCAACCATGGCGTTAAGGTAAAACAGACAAAAAGCGACATCAAGGTTGAAACCACAACCACGATAGAGAACTGGTGTAAGATATCCGAGATGGTCCCTTCGATGAACACAACCGGCGAAAAAACCACGACATCTACAAGCGTAATTGCCAAGGCGGTAAATCCGATTTCATTGCGACCATCTAGGGCTGCCTGACGGCGTTTTTTGCCCATTTGCAAGTGGCGATAAATATTCTCGAGTACGACAATCGAGTCATCCACAAGAATACCGATCACCAAAGACATGGCTAAAAGCGTCATGAGGTTCAATGTATAACCAAGTAAGTACATGGCTACAAAGGTGGAAATGAGCGATGCTGGAATGGACACCAAAACAATGAACGCATTGCGCATGGTGTGCAAGAACAAGAGCATCACAAGCGCCACTAGAAAAACAGCCAACTCGAGGTCGTGAATAACGGCATCGACCGATTCTATGGTAGGTATAGACGTATCAGTGGCAACTGTAAAAGACAACCCTTCTTTACTGTATTTCTGCTCTAATTCTTTGAATTTGTCTTTGGTTAGGTTAGCGACATCTACCGCATTTGCATCGGATTGTTTCTTGATGCGCAAACCAATTCCATTGACGCCGTTTAAGCGTGAAATTGTAATTTGATCTTCGCTGGCATCGATGACTTCCGCAACATCTTTGAGGCGAATGGAGCTGGTGCCTTTTGACATCAGTACAAGGTTTTGCAGATCATTAAGATCCTTGTATTTACCGGTCAAGCGCACTGTAATCTGTTCGGAACTGCTTTTGATTTTTCCGGTTGGAAAATCCAGGTTAGACATGGAAACAGCTTGGTTGATTTGAGCCAAAGAAAGCCCTAGTTTGCGCATTTTCTCTTTGTCTACATTTACACGAAAGGAGCGGCGCTCCCCGCCTATCACTTGCACCTCTGCAACCCCTTTGACCTGCTTAATTGCGGGTAAAAGTTGGTCGTCCATTAGACGCATCAGTTCGGCATCTGAGAGATTTTTGGCAACCGCACTCAATTGCAACACAGGTGTCGCATTGGGTTCAATTTTGGCGACCATTGGATTTTGAGCGTCTTCAGGTAGCCTGTTGAGGTTGTTGTTGATTTTTCGTTGGGCATCTTCTAAAGCGTCGTCAATATTAGCAGAGGCTTTGAATTCTAACAACACAAAAGACGCATTATCAAAAGAGAAAGAAGTGACTTCATCGACGTTTTCCATGCCACTTAAGACATCTTCGAGTGGTTTGGAGACCTGGCTTTCAACCGTAGAGGGCGAAGCGCCCGGATAGGCCGTGGTTATCGTGAGCAAAGGAGCCGAAAAATCGGGCATAAGCTCATAGGAAAGTTGTTTGTAGCTGATCAGACCGCCACCCACCAAAATGGTAAAAATGACGATGATGAAAGAAGGCCGTTTGATGGCCAATTCAGTAAGTGTCATGGGGCTTATTTGTTGCGTTTGATATTCATGTTGTCTTCGAGATTGACCTGGCCTTTGATCACGATTTCGTCATTGCTTGTTAGGCCGCTAACCACCTCCATGTAATTGCCGTCTGAAGTCCCAACACTAAATGCAATGAGGCGCGCTTTACCCGCTCTTACGACGTAAATCTTTGGATTTTTTGTGGAGCCAACGAGCGCTTTTCTTGGCACCGCTAAGGCCGTAATTTTTTCATTGTTGTCAAGGCTTACCGTTCCGTACATGCCTGCAAAAGTCGGGTTGGATGCCGTGTTGCGCACCAGTACCTGAACCTTGAAATTGTGCAGCGCATCGGCTTGTACAGAGATACTGTAAATGCTACCTGTTACATTTTTCTGTTGTGCATCGACGCTTACCAGTACTTTTTGACCTTTCTTGAACTTCAAAACATCGCGCTCGGGTACAGAAATGGTCAACTTTAATTCAGAAATATCTGTCAGTTCCACAATGGGTGTACCTGGCATCACCATTGAGCCGAGGTCAGCCATTTTTTTGGTAACAACGCCAGAAAAAGGCGCAAGTACTTTTGTACCGCGTAGTTGCTTTTGCAGTTGCTTGAGTTGCACCTCAGCCGTTTTAAGTGCCAGCTCCATCTTTTCTGCTTCCATAGAGGATACGGCTTGCTCTTTGCGTAAATTAGAAAAACGCGCGTTGTCATTTTTGAGCTGTGCAATATTGAGCTTGGCCGTTTCGATCTGTAAGTTGATGAGTTCGTCGTCCAATTTCGCAATGACTTGACCTTTACTCACGCGGTCGCCTTCTTTTACCAACAATTGAATGAGTTTACCAGAGCCTTCTGCTGCTACATTGTTTTGGTGCATGGGGTCAAAAGTACCGAGGTAAGAAAAAGCACTCTCGAAGGTGTGTTGCTCCGGATGACTGGTTTGAACCAGCACCGCCGCATTCATGTCGTGGATGTAAATTTTCTTTTTGGCTTCTTTGGAATTGGAGAGCAGCTTTGCGACGGTGAGTCCGAGAAGTGCGATGACTGCGAGCGAAATAAAGATGATTCTTTTCATGATGATTTATTTGATGTTTCCGTTTGATTTAAGGTAGTCTAGTTCTGCTTGACGCAGCGCCACATAAGCGGCCACAACGCCTGTTTGGGCTTGTTCGAGTCCGGATTGCGCCTGAAGTAAGTCGTTGGTACCAATGAGCCCTTCTGTAAATTTTAAATTGGCATTTTGATGAACGGCTTCGGCTAATTTGAGTTGTTCTTTGGCTAATTCCAATGCGCCCGCTTTGACTTCTACCATGCGTTTGTTTTGCTCAATTTGCTGTTGTAATTGTTGTTGAACAAGCGCTGTTTGACTGGCAATTTGCTCTTGCTTCAATGCATTGACCGCCGCTTTATGATGCTTGTCTAGGCCGTCAAACAAATTCCAATCGATGCGCAATCCGATAAAAGCACCGTCGATTCCTATTCGGAAGTCCGTTTCGGGATTCATGTTGTAGTTATATTGATAAATGCCATATAAATTGACATTCGGTAAATAACCCATCTTGATACCTTTTGCTTCTTCTTCGGTCATGCGCTTTTGCTGCTCGAGCAATTGGATTTGAAATAGATTAGCAGCGCTTTTATCGACGAGCAAAGATTGCTGAACCATTTGATCGTTTTCCAATACCAAATTGGCTTTGGGATCTGCCCCAATCAAGATTTTAAGGATTTCTTCTAGCTGACTTTTGGTTGCACTCAAATTTGCTTGGGTATTTTCTAAATTCAAGCGATTGATGCGCATTTTATCGGCCTCAGTTTGCACCAACAAGCCCTGCGCCACCATTAAATCCATATTTTTTAAGATTTGATTGGTGTAGGAAATATTGCTTTGAACAAACTTGAGCTGTTCGTACATACCTTGTAAGATGAAATACGTATTGGCCACCTGGTATTTCACTTCTTGGATGGTCATGTCCTTTTTAATCTTTACAATTTCGCTATTGATTTGCAAGGCGGCTAAACCATAATTGAGTTGTGAATTGAAGAGAATTTGATTGAGTTGAACCGTATTACTTAAGACAAACGGCACTCCAAATTCGACTTCAGCAAAAGTACCTGGTGCGCCACCAAAGAATTGTGCTGGCACAACTTGCCCGGGAATGACTGCGTTGTAGCGGTAGTCTGCCGAAAAATTAAGGGTAGGCATCCGACTCGACAAATAAGCCGCGCGTTGACTTTCATTAATGGCAACATCGAGTTGTGCACTACGGATTTGCACGTTGGCTGTTTCTGCCATGCGCAAGCAGGTGGAGAGGTCGAGTTGTTGACCCCAGAGTGTGGAGCCAACAAGCAAGACATACAAACCAATGGAGAGCTTTTGTTTCATTTTCATTGCTTTGGATTTTGAGGAAATAAATAATTAATGAGCATTTCTTTGACATAAGCTTTGTGCGCAAGAAGGTCGTGTTGCAGCGTGGCTTCATCTATGCCATGGAATTGCTGAGTTAGTTTTTTAGACATGAACGGATAATGCACATTCGACATCAGAAGAATGGTCACGTTGCGTAAACTAATTTGACGCATTTCGCCGTTGGCTTGCGCAGCTTCTAATTGCTGAAAAATTCCGGTTTTGGAAATAGGTTCAAAAAAATGGCCTGGCATGGGGTGCTCGCCTTTATTTTGATGGATCGCCTGAAGAATAAACATGGGTAATTCGGGATGCTCAATAAAAAAATCAAACTCTTTTTCAATGAGTAAAGTGGTTTTCTCTTTAAGGGAAAGATCTGAACTGAAAACTTCAATCATCGATTGAAGAAAATCAGACATAGCGCCTTCAAAAATGAGTTCAAAGAGCTTTTCTTTGGAACGAAAATAATAATTGAGCAGGGCCACGTTACTGCCGACCTCTTTGGCGATATCGCGCACCGAACAGCCGTCAAAACCTTTGGTCATAAAGACTTTTTTGGCTGCCGCCTTGATTTTTTCTTCTGTTGATAGGTCTCTTTTCATGGTTGTTATGGGCAAAGACGCCGCAAAGTTAAACACTCTTTTTAAACAATTGTTTAAGAATTGTAAAAAAATTAAACAGTTGTTTAAATTTTGGCAGGCTCAGGTGCTTTTTGTTACTTTGAAAGATGAAGTATTTAGTCTCTTTGATCTTCCTTCTACCCTACTTTGGGAATGCGCAACAAACTACTTGGTTTGCCGATGCCAAACTTGGGATTTTTATACATTGGGGTATGTACGCCGTGGATGGCACTTCCGAAAGCTGGGCATTTCACAACAAGACAGTTCCGTATCCTCAATACATGCATCAAATGAGGGGTCTTCATGCGTCCAATTACAATCCAGAACAATGGGCAGCGCTCATTAAAGCAAGCGGTGCTAATTACTGTGTAATCACAACCAAACACCACGACGGACTTGCCCTTTTCGACACCAAACAAATAACTGCCGCTGCGCCCAAAAATAAGCTTTGGAACAGCAATAAACCGCTCAGCACCGTTTACCAAACGCCTGCCAAAAGAGACCTTATCGCCCCTTTGTTTGTCGAGTTGGAAAAAGCGGGCATCAAAAAAGGCGCCTATTACTCTTTATTGGACTGGAGTTCCAATGATTACCCCGGTTTCTTAAAAGATTCAAGCCGCTATCAAATCCAAGATGACCCCTTGCGTTGGCAGCATTTTTTAACCTTTATGCACGGCCAAATTGGCGAAATCAATACACAACTCCAACCCGACCTTTTTTGGTTCGACGGCGATTGGGAACACGCCGAAAATGAATGGCAAGCTGCGGTAATTGACTCGATCATCCATAGCAGCAACCCAGATGCCATTTTAAATGGCAGACTAAAATCGTATGGTGACTACGACACACCCGAACAAAATATGCCCATCGTTCATCCAGAGCGTCCGCTCTGGGAACTCTGCCTCACCACAAACGACAACTGGGGATTTCGTCCACAAGATACCAACTACAAAAGCCATTTTGAACTGCTCAGTATCTTTACGGAGTGTCTTGGCATGGGTGGCAATTTACTTCTGGATATTGCACCAAAGGCCGACGGCACTTTTCCTGCTGAGCAAATCGCCATTCTTGAAGAATTTGGTCGCTGGACCTCCAAACATGCAGCGGCCATATACGGAACAGTAGCTGGTTTGCCTTACGGTCATTACCATGGCAATTCAACGCTTTCAATAGACTCAACGACGCTTTACTTATTTGTGCCGAGCCCTAAGGGAAGCCATTTAAATGGTTCAGCCCTCTCTTTACCGCTGTACCTCAAAGGCCTCAAAAGCCAACCAACAACAATAGAACTCATCGGATCAAAACAAAGTATCACCTCAAAAGAGGTCGGTAAGATATCTTGGAGCAGCGTTCCCGGGACACTTTTCGTGGAAATTCCAATCTCAGAAATGGACCCCATGATCAGTGTAGTTGCGTTGCATTTTAAAGAACCTATTCAACTATACCGCGGCAAAGGCGGTTTTCATTAATGCAGTTTCCTCATGAAAAAAAGCGCATTTCTTTTCATTCTATTCTTTGGTATCCAGGCCAAGATTATTGCTCAAGTAGAAGTATTTTATCCGAAGCTCTTGAGTACTTTTGAATTCTATCTCAAGCAAACAGGCGCAACAACTAACCCCTATAAATTGCATTTCTTTTGGCCCAATACAACAGTTTTTGAAAACGCAAAAAATTGGGGCGACGAAGGTTTTGGTGTCATTTGCAATCAAAAAGAAATACAGATTTATAGCCATACCGAAGCGGGCCACAAAAATGCCATTTACGATGTCTTGCAACGCAAACTTGGCTTTGAGTATTACCAAGCGACTTCGTTTCAGGTGCCCGCTTCCTTGCCCAAGTTCTTTGTCTATGACAAATATGAATCGGTTCCGGCGTTTCAGTACCGAGAGGTCTTCTACGGTGAAACCAGGCGCAGCGGTTATGCCGATTGGCATAAACTCACGAGTGGCGCGTCTTCATTTACATTTGAAAATCATCCAGGATGGGGTTTGTGGGTCCATACCTTACACCGTTTATTACCGCCCGATACCTACTTTGAAACACATCCCGAATACTACGCCCTGCGCAATGGCGTTCGGCTTTCTGACCAAGTTTGCCTGAGCCATCCAGATGTCTTGGAAATAGTTTGCGTCAATCTAGGCAATGAAATAGCCAAGAACCCCAAAGCCAAATATTGGTCCGTGAGCCAAATGGACAACTATAACTACTGCGAATGTGACGCATGTCGCCATACTGATTCTATCGAACACAGCCATTCTGGGACCATGCTGCGCTTCGTAAATGAGGTCGCTAAACGCTTTCCAGATAAGGTCATCTCTACGCTCGCATATCAGTATACGCGTTCGGCACCGACATTAACTAAACCTGAAGCGAATGTCAATATCATGCTTTGTACCATTGAAGAAAACCGGGCAAAAAGCTTGCGCGGAACAAGCTTCGAGAAAGACCTAAAAAATTGGGCTGCACTTACAAAAAACATCCTGATCTGGGACTACGTCATCAATTTTTCACACATGGTCATGCCTTTTCCGAATTGGCCCACCTTACAAGAAAACCTCCTGATGTTTAAAGAATATGGTGTACAAATGCTTTTTGAACAAGGCTACAATGCGCCCTCTTCAGAAATGCAGCCACTGCGCGCCTATTTGCTCTCCAAATGGTCTTGGGATCCGAGTCTAAACGCAGCGCTACTCATTGAAAATTTCACCAACTATTATTACGGACCAGCCGGAGGCATTATCAGGGAAGTGCTACAAACCCAAGTGCAGGAACTTCAACAAAGTGGCAAAGCCCTCACCCTTTATGAACCGCCGATTACACACATAACAGGATACCTCAAACCGAGCTCCCTCAATTGGGCACTTGCCATGTACGATAAAGCGAAAAAACTACCGGGCCTCACCGACGACCAAATCTTGCGCATCGATATGTGCGCGCAAAGTATCCGTTACGCACTCCTAGAGGTTGGAAAATCACCAAATGCCGGCTCTGATTGGTATTTCAATAACAATCAACTATATTATCAAAAATTACTCAAGGATTTCGTTTGGTGCGCAACCCAAAATGGTCCCAAATTATTGCACGAAACGCGGCTAACTCCAAATGAATACTATGACAACACTTTGCTATTTTGGTCAGAAGCCAAAGTAACCCACCTGGCTAAAAAACAACAGCTGCGCTACATCAACCTACCGTCCCCTACCTACAAAGATGGCCTGTCTATCTCCGATACCACTTCTTGGACTACGAATTCAACCCTCAATGATGGCCTTCGTTCTACACAAGAATACCAGCGCGGTTGGCAGGGCTGGCAAGGCCAAGATGCAAAAATCGAAATCAGGCTGGACAAAGCATTTGTGATCGATTCAGTGCGCATTCATTATTTAGCCAACAACCAATCTTGGATTATGGGGCCCGCATACATCGAAGCAGTTGGAACAACTCAGACCAACCTTTTATTTAAAACCATAGATTACAACCCAATCGTCAATCAGATGCAAGCCAACGGTTCTTATCCACTGGCCGTTTCGAATTTCCCAAAAGAACCGTTGCAAACCTTCCAACTCACTATAGGCAATCCAGGGGCTCTTCCCAAATGGAGAGGCGTGGCGGGCAATGGCTGGTTATTCATCGATGAAATAGAAGTTTATGGCCATGAACAATAAATTGTCGATTACCTTATTGATGGGCATTTGGAGTTTTGTACTCAAAGCCCAACACCACCAACAACAATATTTTCCGCCAACCGATAGCTTGGTTCTTCAAAAACTAGCCACCTGGCAAGACTACAAGTTTGGTTTACTTATGCATTGGGGCGCCTATAGTCAATGGGGCGTGGTGGAAAGCTGGAGTATTTGCCCCGAAGACGAAGATTGGTGCACCCGACGCGGCCCCTATGCCCACTCTTACTTTGAATATGTTAAGGCCTATCAAAACCTTCAAACTACTTTTAACCCCAGCGCATTTGACCCCAAGCTTTGGGCTAAAGCGGCCAAAAATGCTGGTATGAAATACATGGTTTTCACGACCAAACACCACGATGGTTTTTGTATGTTTGATTCCAAACTAAGTACGTATAGCGTTGCAAATCCAAACTGCCCCAATAGCCAAAGTGCGCATCCGGACCTCACGCGCAGCATTTTTGAGGCTTTCAGAAAAGAAGGACTTTGGATAGGTGCCTATTTTTCAAAACCCGATTGGCACCACCCAGATTACTGGGACCCTCAGTTTCCGCCCTATGACCGCAACCCAAATTACGACCTCCAAAAGAAACCTGCCAAGTGGGAATCCTTTGTGCAGTTTACCCAAGGACAGATTTTGGAACTCATGCAAAACTATGGCTCCGTAGATATCCTTTGGCTCGATGGCGGCTGGGTTCAGCCCTATACCGAAACCTCGCCAAAATGGGGCTACAAACCAGTAGATCAAAACATCCGAATGGATGAACTCGCTGCCAAAGCACGCATACACCAGCCCGGCCTAATTGTCGTGGACCGCGCTGTGGAGGGCCCCAACCAAAACTACCTCACACCGGAACAAAGTATCCCTGATCAACCGTTGCCTTATCCTTGGGAGACTTGCATGACAATGGCTAATAGCTGGAGTTATGTGCCAAACGATCAATACAAAAGCACTGCAACATTGCTCAAAAACCTCTGTTTGATCGTTTCGCGCGGCGGTAATTTTCTGCTCAATATAGCCCCTGACCCGCAAGGCCGCTTCGATAGCACAGCCTACAAACGTTTAGAAGAGATCGGCGCTTGGATGAAAGTGAACGGCGAAGCCATTTATAGTTCCCAACCCATTGCTCCATATGAAGTCAAGCAAGGCGATAACGGCACTTGGGTCTTTACCCAAGTAGAAAAAAGCATATATGCGATTTGGATACCTGGAAAAGAAAACAAAAATCCGGCTCCGCTCGATCTTTCAGGCTTCCAAGTCAAAGGGGTTAAACCTTTGAATCCAAACAACCAAGCCAAGCTTAAAAACGGTGTTTTGTCCGTGGAGATACGTAACAACACGCTATCTACGCCACAAGTATTTCGCTTACAATAGCAAAAGCAGCACTTTCTTCGTACCTTTGTACCTACGTTCTTTGGGGTCGACATTGGATTTGACAGCGATAGCGGTAGTCAGGTGTCAGCATGCAGAGGCTTGTAGTGTTCCTCTTAAATCAAATGCTACGACCAATAAATGACAACACGTCATACGCACTTGCTGCTTAATTAACGGAATGTTAGTTGGCTTAATCTAGCTGAAGCACAGTAGGCCAGACAAGTACTTCTGATGAACTGCCACCCTTTCGGTTCATCGTTCAGGAGTTCATCCCATAGGGTTAGTGTTGCCAATGGTTTTACCGCAACATGAAACTAAAAAACCTAAGTATGCGCGTTGGGTGTTCTTGTCCGGCCGCATATCGAAAACCAACCACGAACTAAGCATGTAGAAAGCTTGAAAACTCGTCGTTTGGACGAGGGTTCGAACCCCTCCGACTCCACAAATTAAGATTCGGAACTATTTGAAAACCTTTGTTTACAAGTAGTTACCGAATCTTTTTGTTTTATAAATGTTTCAACATATTCATTTATTTTCTAATTTGGCTCTACAATGATTCAACAAAATCATTCTGTTTCAACAAAAGAGCCTTATGAACAAATTATCTTTTACGGTTAAGTTTCTAACTGTTCCAACAAGAGCAAAAAACGGCCTCCACCCTATTTATTGCCGAATCAACATCAATCGCAAAAAAGCAGAATTTGCATTGAGAGAATTTGTTGATCCAAAGAAATGGAATGAGGATAGCCAGAGCGAGAAAGGCAATCCTGAATTAACTGCTAAACTGAATTCAACTTATAATCGATTGAATGAGATTCGCAATCAAATAATTTCCGAAGGGCGCATTCCCTCCTCAAATGAAATTAAGAATACGTTTCTCAACAAAACAGACAAGAGTATTTTATTGACTGAATACCTAACTGAATATATTGCTCAAATCAATTTACTCCCCGAATACTCTGAATCGACCTCAAAGAAATATAAAACCATTTATAAGCACCTAAGCGCTTTTCTCGCTTCAAAGAACTTAACTCATTTGACAATAAATGCCGTTAAGCCTGAGCACATTAAAGAATTTGAATTTTTCTTAAAAACAACTGCCCAGCTATCAGTTAACACGACAACCAAGTATCTCAAATTACTAAAAACCGTTTTCAATCGAGCAATCGAATTTGGGAAACTAGCTTCCAACCCAATGCAAACTATAAAGTTCAAGCATGAGCGCACCAATAGAACTTTCCTTACCCATGATGAGCTCACTCGAATTAAAGAGATAGAACTTTCCAATGAGAGTCTTAATCGAGTTAGGAACATCTTTTTGTTTTCTTGTTATTCTGGTCTTCGCTTTACAGATGTGGACAAATTAACCCCAAAATCAATCATTACCGATGCCAAAGGCAACAAGTGGATTGAAATCCAAGAAATTCAAAAGACCGGTGATTTTCATCGCATCCCTCTATTAAACCGAGCAGAAGAGATCATTAATCTTTACAAAGACGAAGCCGAGATTACGGGTAAACTCCTACCCCTTAGAAGTAATCAAAAAGTGAATGCCTACCTAAAAGTAATTGCAGACATCTGCCAAATAGAAAAAACCCTAACCTTCCACATGGCCAGACATACGTTTGCAACAACCGTCACCCTTGCCAATAATGTATCAATTGAGGTAGTATCTAAGATGTTAGGACATAAAGACATCGCCACTACTCAGATCTATGCCAAGGTCTTAAACGAATCTATGACCGAATTCGCAAATCTATTAAACCAAAAACTTTAAAATGAAAAATCTAGCAGACCTTTCTATCAATGGAATCGCCTCTTATCTTCAACTTTATTTCATTGACAAAGAAATTAAAGAAGATACATTACTTGAAATTATAGATCATATATTGAATTCAATTGAAAATGGTAAAAGAACCCAACTTTCAAGTGCTGCTGAATTACTTTATCAAGAAGGTGAATTAGGAAGAATGGAAAAAGAACTAATTTCATTTTTAAGCTCAAATAATGGAATTGATAACAAGATTAAAATTGAGGTAGAAAAAATATATCTTGAGGTAATCACTCGGCTTCAAGGAAATAAAATAGTAGTAAAAGCACCTCGTAAAAAATTTGGAAATTTAACCGCTCAACAAATCGCTTTCTTATTTAATGCACTTAAAGATTTGAATTGTATAAATGATAGAAAAACCGAAGTTGGAGATGGTTTAAGTATATTGTTTGGTATTTCATCAGACAATATTAGAACTCGATTATCTAATTCAGATAAAATCGAACACAAAGATTATCTGGAGTGTATCTCATTCATGGAAAAATGGGTAACCAAACTTAAAAAACAAGAGGATTTATACAAAAAGTAAATGTTGTGTATACCCTGTGTAACCCTTAAAAATTTAAATACCCTTTGTTTGCTTCATAATTCTAAATTATGAAAGAAGCATATATAATATCAAAATCCCAACTCGAACAACTTATCGAGAAGATTGATCTACTCTTAGAGAAAAAAGAGATTCCTAAAGATCAAGACAAACAATGGTTAAACACCAAAGAGGCCACTCAATTACTTGGGATTGGCCTTACTACGCTTTGGACTTATCGAAAGCAAGGAAAAATCAAAGGTCGAAAAATTGGCCACAAACTTTATTTCAGTTCATCCGAATTGAATAATCTACTCACAAACAGTTAGAAACTGAGCTCTGCTGGAGAGCAACTCAGAGAGGGCGATCACCACACACGGAAGATCGAAAGAACCTCCCTTGCCAGAATTGATCTTTTGGCTTGGGAGGAGCTCTCTAAAAAAACTCAAAAAGAATTTAAAATACTAATCAAAAAACCAATCTATGAAAAACTATTTAAAAAACCGAAATTCTAAAGAGGAATGGGTTTACAGGGACAATAAAGTAGGTTTATCTAAAGAGCCAAATCTCACCGCATCTATTAATTGCAAAGAATATTACAATGGTGAGGGTATTATAACATTTGAAATGCCTAATTACGAGGGTAAACCAAAGCAAACTCCACCAAAAAGAAATAAGAAACTTAAAAGCAATGCGCTGACAAAAGAGGCAAAATCAAAAATCAAAAGGGTATGTCGAATGTTTGATTATTATGTAAAAAATTTAAAAGGAAAATCTAAGAAATGCTCAATGATAACATTAAGCTATCCCAAAAACTATCCCGATGACCGCACAGCTAAACAACATCTTGATAATTTCCTAAAACGAATCAATAGATATTCAAGTGACTTTATGTATGTATGGGTCGCTGAAAAACAAAAGAGGGGTGCTATTCATTTTCATATCATCACCCCAAATTTTATCCCGAAAGGTATTATTAATTCTGGATGGACAGAAATTGTCAGAAAATGGTACCAAAAGAATGGATATACATTTAGTCATGTATTACCTAATGTCAAAGCTGTTGACAACGTGAGTCGTTATGTAACAAAATACATTACCAAAGACGAGAATAATACCATCGAAGGAAATCGGTACAATATTTCGAAATGTGCCCATGAACTAGCAAAACCAAAAAGAACAGAATTATTGTTAACCTACTCAAGGAATCCAATTGAGCTCGTTCTTGATACAGCATCAAGTCTAAAAGCAGAAATATTTCAAATCGATAATTCTGACACTAAAAAAGAAGAAAATCCTACGTTAATTTTTGGATATTTTATACCAAATGCCAGAGGCCTGTTAGAAAAGCTCAAATCACACCCGAAAGTTTACAAGGAAAGAAAACTCTCAAAAATAGGAACTCAGTTATATCTTATTAAACCCAGTTTATACTAAAATGGAAAAGGATCAAAAATTAATTAAAGAGAATTACCAGAATTTAAAAGCACTTCTTAGCTATGGAGATATAACAAACATTGCAAATAACACAGGATTTTGCCGTGGAACGGTTTATAATGTGTTAAATGGTTGTTCAACCAATGGTAAAATTTTGTCAGAAATTGTTAAAATTACTAAGACAAAAATAGTAATTATGGAAGAACTTGGAAGAATTAAACGATTGACTCGATTTTGATTGGTGCCAGTAAAAAATTTACTTTTTATTATAAATCAATAAAGTAGATATCAAATATCTCTGTATTTGATTTAACCATAAAAGTACCTGAATAAAAAGTGTGAGTTGCAAGTGGAGGCCATATAATTGAGACTGTTGCTTTGCAATTAACGATTAGACCTCCTGAATCGACCATATTCTGATTTCCATTACTGCCAACCCACTTAACAACTTTTCCATTTTCAACATAGACATTTCGTAAGCTACAAGTTTCAATATTATTGGTTAAATATGCTGTATGCCATCCATCAGAAACTTTTGGAAAACTTGATTTAGCGTTGTACTTATTTTTCAACTGAATTATCATCAACTGTGCAGTATTATATTTTGACAAATAGTCATTTAAATAAACCTGATAAGTAGTACCAGTTAGGCCATATTTATAGCCGTTATAAGCGCTCCATTTATAGCTCCCCCTTCCTTTCTCGATTGAATAGGACTGTTCTATGAAGCCATCCAAATCTTTAAGAACAAGCGAAGGAAAATATTGCCTGTTATATGTAATTTGATCTTCTCCGGTAAGAAAATTTTTTGTCATAGCACCGATAATTTTATTATCCTGAACTATAACCCTACAATTCTCCTGTATAGTTGGATAAGGTTTTTCTTGCCCTATTGGGGGCTCAGTAATAATTATTGCATCATATGTTCCATTAGGTAATATATTTGGAAATAACGAGAATGAATTATATTGTGTTTTAACAAGTTTAATAAACTGCTTTCTCAATTCTACATTTTCAGCCGATGTATAGTTATTAACAATCCTTTGAATTTCAGCCTCTTTTTGCGATTGACTTGCATTTGAATTACTTTTTGTTTGAATTTGTTTTTGAGCCATTGCTTTTTGGTAAAATTCAAAATCAGGGGTAAATGGTTTATACTCAGGAATAACCTGTGGTATAGTATAGTTCGTTAAATTAGAAGATGATTTTGAATACACACTGGCACTTTTAACGTCGTTATACTTTTTAATTCCTTCCAAAAGTCCTCTATTATAACCATCCGTATAGCTAGTAGTTGACTCCCCCAAAATTGGCATTGGTACAATTGGTGTGATTGGTGGAATACATCCCAAACCAGCATAGTAACAATACCCGATCGGAAACCCTTCTTTGTAACCAATAGAAAAGTTGTTTTGAGATTTTACATAAAACCCAAAACATAAGGTTAAAATAAAAAGCAAAAATATTTTCATGGTTTAAATAAATGTTTGTTAACTGTTTGATCGATGAACTTGGTAATTAATTTATTATTTTGGCAAATAGATTTTGATCTGCTGTGAAATAAAAACCATCAAATCCCCAACAACTCAATCGCTCTTTCAGTCAACTGTTTTTTCAACTTTGTAATAGAAGCAACCGTAACTTCATCTAATTTATTCGGCGTCCCGTCAATTTCAATCGTCTTGGAATTCTCCTTGAAAATTATAGAACAAATATTTTTAGTTTGATTATCGTCTACTATAATTGCAAACTTATTTTTCATGTCTCTGTATGATATTCTTTCCAATTGAGGCTCCTTAATTTTAGAACTCATTGCCAATATTGTCTTTATCACATTATATGCCTTAACTTCTTCATCTGTGGTAATAACACCAGTATTTGATTCAGAAATTTCTTTTTTAATCAGCTTATCCAAGGCGGTTCTGACAGAAACGGAATTAACGAGCTCTTTAATCTGACCAAGAATCTTATCACTGGATCTTTGACCGCCCATGTGTTTAAAAATAATTTTAGCCAAATCATCGGAGGGCTCTGCGATAGTTTTGAACAACGCGTTATCAAATTCATCAAGGAAATACACCTCCTCAGCCATTTCTAAAATTCCTTTAATTTCTAAATCTTGAAGGGTAAAGAGAGCCAAAGTTTCGAGATCAGCTGTGCCATAGTTCAATAAATCAAATGAAAAAAAAGGTTTGGGATTTAACCCTTTTTTTGATTTAGCGTCAATCGCATGAAAATTATAAATTACTCCATTTGATAGAATGCCAATTTTTGCTGATGGTGTATAAAGACAGTACTCATTGAGTTGTCGGAAATGATTATCGTTTAGTTTAGCTGTAACACTTTTACATTCAATAAGCATTACAGGATCCTTCTTTCCTAAGGTAATCGCAATATCAACTCTTCTATTTTTCTTTTCAGCAATATCAGCATAGAACTCATGCGTGTAGTGATCTATTTTCTTATAGTTTAATATTCCTAAGAATTCATGGATCAAATTATCTCTAGTCTGAGTTTCATCTTTACTGGCATCAATTGCCTTTTGAAAATTCCAATTATCAAGTTGTTTTTTAAGGTTATTGGTTATTTGACGAAGTTTTTTTGAGTCCATTTATCGTTGTTTTATTATATTTCCCAAATATATTCAATTGTAATTAAATGAATTCATGAGTCTTGTTAATTCTTTCATCAATCAAATTGGCCGTGAACTTGGTCGTGATGCTTATAGATCAGTTGTTTCCGGTGCTTCTAGAGGTCGTCGACAACAGCAAATCATCCATACTGAAGAACCCGTTTACAACCAAGTTTTAAACTTTGAATTACTTGCGAATGATGAGAAAACATATCGGCATTTAGCAAATCTTGTAGAGAAAGCCGAACACACAGATCCAGAGGATTTTGAATGGCAAGAGCTTTTTTATGAGTTAGATAACAAAATCGATTTTTGCAAAGAACATCTTTCAGCAGAATATCTGCCTCAACTTGAAAAGTTAGATCAAACTAATGCTGAAAATTATAAGTGGATAAAAGGTAAACACCTTGCATATATAGATACAGTGATTTCACATTTTAGTACAACAGAGGCTAAATTGTCGGAAAAGAATATGGGTGTTGCATACCTACTTACCCTAATTGGATTACGAGCAAGTTATTTAGGTGAACAATTGATCTACACAATCATAAATGTACTTTATGTGTTCCTTCTTGGATTTACGTTTTTTAACGGCGTAATGACGTACAATAATCCTAAAGTTTTCGGTGGCAATCTTCCTACGGAAACTTCTAAGGACATCGCAACGATTGAGTCTACAGGGTTAATGTTAATGGGAATTGCCATTTTCTTTTACCTATTGTATTTTGGACTTGGCGCTTACAAAATATCCAAATACAAAAAGGAAATTCAGAAAAACACGGATTCCAAATTAAAATTTGAAACCTACAAAGCAGAACTGCTTAAGTAGTTATTTGGATTTATCCTTAACAAAAACAGAAGCAATATAGGCGGTTAAAGTCCCGATTAAACCAATGCCAAAAACCATTAGGATCATTGCAATAATACGGCCTTCTGTTGTAACTGGATAAACGTCACCATAACCAGCACTCATTAAAGTGGTATAGGACCACCAAATTGCATCCTCAGCAGTTTTGATGTTACCGTTTGCGTCTGTTTCGACTTCAAGAATAGCAATTGCTGAAAAAATTATAAGCAACACTGAAATTGAAATCACTGAGGTCAACGCTCCTTCAGCCTTGTTTTTAAAAATGTGATTTAAGAGTTGTTTGGTTGATTTAAATGCTCTTACCACCCTAAAGAGCCTAATTAGTCTTAATACTCTTCCAGCACGCAGAAAATCAACCATTGGAATACTAGACAGCAAGTCTATCCATCCCCATTTCATAAATTGGAGCTTATTCTCAGCAAGTCGAAATCTGTAGAGAAACTCAAAAAAGAAAAAGCCACAAATAGCATAGTCAAAATAATTCAACAATCTTGTTGTCTCTGCTGGCAGATTCCAAAAGGTATCGATGACAAGTGCCCCTAGCACATATAAGGTCAATATTATGACAATAAAATCTAAAAGTCCAAGTTTATTTTGGTTATTCATCGTGCTTTAGTTTTGTTCAATTGAGTCTAAAGATAATTCTTAACTTTCAGTCTTAAAATTTAAACATGAATAACAAATTTCAAATTATAGTTTTTCTATTAGGCATTTCATTCAAACTGTATGCTCAAAATTGGATGCCAGCTACGCCATTTGCTAGTCCATGTGGACAATATCAATTTGGGACTCAAGGTGGTGTTACGAAGCTAATTGAATATAACAATGAATTATATGCAAGTGGTAATTTCAATGAAGCAGGTGGATTGATTGCCAATTGTATAGCAAGATGGAACGGTTTCAATTGGAATACTATCTATCAAGGTGACTTAATACAAAATTCTCCTGTATATGATATGATTGCTTTTAACAATAAACTATATTTTATTGGAGATCAATTATATACATGGGACGGAATGAGTATTGACACATTATTGTACCTAGACCAATCCTCAGGTAATTTAACAAGTATTCCTGGAGCCACCTCAAATTTTTGTATTTATAATGGTGAATTATACCTTGGTGCTGGATCAGTACTTTTTAAAATTAACTCGAACAATGCAATCACTTTTGAAGTAATGACAGGAGGAGTGACAGGAGGAGTTGATGTGGGTGCTGTAACTGCATTAGAAGTGTTCAATGGCAATCTCTACCTCGGGTCGATATGGGGCATATATAAGAACTTGAATGGCACTTGGTTATCAATTACTGGAAATACATCTCCGTTGATTATAGATCTCGCCGTTTTTGAAAATCACCTCTATGCACTTGGTAATTTTAATTCAATTGGTTTGATTTCTGCATTTAATTTTGCAAAATATGACGGCCAAACATGGAGTCATGAAATATTTAGCCCAAATAACGCATCGATTATGAGTAATCAAACATCAAGTATCGTAATCCCCAATGCCATGAATGTTATTAATAACACTTTGGTTCTTACCTACCCTACTAACTATCCTCCCACTGGTCTGCCTCATGTTTTTGCTAAACAGAATGGCTCATGGAATGAAATGGGAAATTTTGACATGACAAATATAATTTTTGGTCAATGTTACACATCATGTCTTTTTCAAAATGAAATTTTTATTGGCGGTGCTTTCTCAAATGGATTATCATCGAATCAAACAATATGCAATTTGATGAAAATTAACTCAAGTATTTTAGGTACCTCAAATGAACTTGAAAATTCCGCACGATTTATATTAACTGATGAAATAATAAGTTTATCTAACATCGAAAATCAAAGTAAAATTGAAATTCTTAATCTTGAAGGAAGGATATTAAAAACCGAAAAAATTGACGGAAATGATATTGATATTTCAAAATTAAATTCCGGTGTTTATTTCATATTAATTAACAATAAAGATAAATACAAATTCTACAAAAATTAAAATCTTAATTATTGGATAAAATATAGCTAACAACCACATCAATTTAAAAATAGAATTATTAAATAAGTATTACTGACGATAGTACAGGATTCTGTAGAGAACTTGAATAAATAATTAATTCATGAACTTTGAATTGAAGAAAAATGAGGCCTTTGTATTGAACTAAAGTTGGTTAAATTGTTTCAACAATAATCTAATAAGCGCATAAAATAATTGATTTTCAATTACTTAATTTTTTAAACTTAGTCCCTCCGACTCCACAAAGAAAAAAGCGCAATGAATTGATTTTCATTGCGCTTTTTGTTGAAGCCCACCCTCCGTAAATCCCCCTACCCGACTTCGTCTTTTACCATGTTTTAAGATTATTTGGTGGAGGAGGTTGGTAGTTTTGGGGTTTTATTGAAGCTATGAAAAATGAAATTATCTTCTATCTGTCTAACGAACTTCCTGAACAATTAGAGGTGAGATTCGAGAAGGAAACTATATGGCTTACACAGAAACAAATGAGCATTTTGTTTGGTAAAGACACCGACACTATAAGTTTACACCTTAAACATATCTTCTCTGAACAAGAACTGAACGAAAATTCAACTACCGAGCTTTTATCGGTAGTTCAAAAGGAAGGAAATCGACTTGTGAGTAGAAAGATAAAATATTACAACTTAGATGCTATTCTATCGGTTGGCTACAGAGTGAATTCAAAGAGAGGTACCCAATTCCGCATCTGGGCAAATCAGGTATTAAAAGACTACTTAATCAAAGGATACGCTGTAAATAATCGAATAAATCGTTTAGAAGGTCAATTAGAAACTATTAAAGATAAGGTTCAACAAATAGACTTACAAATTCAATCTAAACTCATCCCCACCCAAGGTATCTTTTTCGAAGGACAAGTATTTGATGCTTATAAATTGACTTCTAGAATCATCCGTTCTGCAAAAAAGAGCATAGTTTTAATTGACAATTATATCGACGAAAACACCCTCACGCATTTATCAAAAAAGGGAAAGAATGTCCGTGTAACCTTGCTTACAAAAAACCAAAGCAAACAACTCAGCTTAGACTTGAAAAAAGTCAATGCGCAATACGGAAATTTTGCATGGCTGCAATTCGACAAGAGTCACGACCGCTTTTTAATCATTGACCAAAACGAAGTCTATCATTTAGGGGCTTCACTCAAAGATCTTGGTAAAAAGTGGTTTGCGTTTTCCAAATTGGATAAATTATCCGTGGAAAGCTTGTTGAACGCAATTGCTCAATAAATTCAATTGAATCTAGTATATAATGCTTAGTTCTGCCGCATCACGGGCTCACCAAATTAATGCTCACATTAAAGTACAGCGGATTGGTGAGGTTATTGATCATGACGTAAGGTGGCGTGCCATCGATGAGACCAAATGCGCGGTAGTTTTCTTCGCCGCCGATAAGACGGTCCATATCGAAACGGTAATTGATGCGGTAGCCTGCTTGAACAGACATCCAGATGAATTCTTTCAAAGAAAACTCATATACCATGCGCAATCTGATTTCTCCTCTTCTGATTTCGAGTTCGTCGTCGCGCATTTGATAACCGTCTGTGCTTGAGGTATTCCACATGCGGTAGCTTTGCCCTTCGAGTTCGTAGCCTGCAAACAACATATTTCGGCTGTTGATCGTTCTTCGGACATGCGCACGCGCTGGAAACAAAATTTCAGTTCCCCATTTGTTTTGTACGTCGGTCATGTTGAAAAGCACTACCGGAATGTAATTGATTTCACCGACCCTGTAGGTGCGGGCCACCCCCACTCCCCATTGCTTGAGCTCTGTAGGGCGCTTACCGTAAATAAGCGCCGCAGAATACTTTAAGTAATTGAGCGGCATCATGTCTTTGAGGGTGTAATTGCCACTGTAGTCTGCAGATCCTTGAAACAAGATAAACTGTTTGTCGTCGAGTGGCTTAAATAAGGTCGTGCTGATCCCTGCAGTTTTGAGGCCATAAGCGCTCAACGATTTAAGCATCGGATTGGACAACGAAGCTTCATCGGCAAAATTGTAGCGCTGCTCCCAGTAATTGGCACCGAGTTGCCAAACCAGATTGGTCTTCGAAATCACAGGAATATTGAAACCCAAACGCAGTCCGTGAGAACTGAGCACCCGCGCATCTTGAGGCCCGAGATTGAAACCACCAGGGCCAGTCTGGATTGAATTGAGGGTATCGGCAGACATATCGTAGCCCAATTGGTAATCGTAACCAATACTGATTAATTTGGCAGGACTCAAGCCCTCGATTTTTGGACTACAAAAACGCTTTGCACCCTCTGCTGAGTACTCCACGTTGTCGTAGAGGCTGTAATCTTCTTCTACGACAGTGGTGTCTGTGCTTTGCGGGACTTGAGCCCAACTTGTATTTAGCGAACCAATTGTCGTGAATACGAGGGCAAATGGTACAAACTTGGCGCTTGAAAACATAAGGCTATTTTTTAACAACTAAACGTTTCCAAACATCTGTTCGACCCAGTGCCGATACACCAATATAACCACGGATATTGAGCGTATTTTCATTGGACATTTTGATCACACAAGAATACGTGCTGCCATTAAGGGCATCGTAAATAGTGCCGTCTGCCCATTCATCGTTGCCTTTGTAAACAAAGTCTTTGAGCATTCGATAGCCCATCAAGGGCACTTTTTGTAAATCTGGATCAGGGTTGTTTTTATCGGTTTTCGGCTTTTTTGTGACCGGATCGATCGGTTCTTTCAACCAAACAATTTTACCGTAGTATTTGGCACCTATTTTTTCAATTTTGACGCGCGCGCGGCCGTTACTGGGTTCCCAAACCCCGATTAGGCGATCACCTCCGGTGTTGGTCGGTGCAAATGACCAAATCAAGAGTGCGACAAATGACACTGCGAGGATAATAGATAACTTTTTCATGATATAGCGTTTATTATTTTGTGTTAGGTAAGCCTAATGGCTTAGTATTTCAATTCAAATTCAAAAGAACCTTTGAGCGTTACATTTGCATTAACATCTTCTATAAAAGAAGCATCGAGAACGACGTAAACTTGTTTTTCACCAAAAAACCCAGTGGCATCTGCTTCTTTGGAAGGCTTTAATTGAACCGACTTAAGGCCCGGCTTGATCGGATTCAGCACGGCTAATTCTTGCATGGCCAAATCGGGATTATCTGATGCAAAACTGAGTACCAAAGCGTTGATATGTTTGAAAGTAGCCGGATCTACGCAAGATACACTTGCCCCTTTTAGGACCGCTTCTTTGATCTTAATTCCGGGTTTGTAATCCGAACCGAGGATATCCTTTAAGTCGATTTTAGCCACGTATTGAGCTGGATTCGAGCCCTGAAACAAAGGCCCCACGTACTCGAATTGCATGGCATCTAGTGTAAAATTCTTGGTGTTTTTTGGTGCATTGAGCAGTTTATAAATCAAACTACCAACTGCAATCAATAACAAAACAATAAGGGTAGAGCGAAATAGTTTTTTTTTCATGTCGTAGGTTATGCTGACGAAAGTATCAATTTTAAAATGAAACAATGAGCTGCATTTATTAAAGACTTTTTGCCTGTGAATTACCATTTTTTATGACTTGATCATATTTCTCGAGAAGGCTTTTATTTGACGCATTTTGACTAACTTAGTCTGACATGAAAAGCATCCCATCTGCGTCCTCCGAAAATCAGCTCACTCAATTTGTCGAACAATTTATCAATCAAACCAATCAGTCCATTTTTTTAACGGGAAAGGCAGGAACTGGCAAAACAACGCTTTTGCGCAAAATCAAGGAGACCACCCATAAAAATGTGGCTATTGTTGCACCTACAGGTATTGCTGCGCTAAACGCTGGCGGCGTCACCATTCATTCGTTTTTTCAATTGCCCTTTGCCAGCTTTATTCCGGCATTTGAGGTTCAACCCAATTTTTCTGACGCCGTTAAATTCGAGAACAAAGACAGTCTCAGGCGGCACTTTACCATGAATAAAACGCGGATCCAACTGATCCGAAATATCGACCTACTCATCATAGATGAAGTCAGTATGCTGCGTGCAGACCTATTAGATGCAATGGACTGGACCCTACGCAACGTGCGTCGTTCCAATGCACCATTTGGTGGCTTACAAGTACTGTTTATCGGAGATTTGTTACAACTATCACCAGTAGTCAAGCAAGAAGAATGGCAAGTATTGAGGCAATATTACAGCGGTTTTTTCTTTTTTCACGCACAGGTTTTACAAGAAGCCATGCCGCTCTATATCGAACTTACTACCATCTACAGACAACAAGATACGCAGTTTATCGAGGTACTCAACAACCTTCGAAACAACCAAATCACCGATGCCGATTTACAGCTACTCAAACGGTACGTGAAACCAGATTTTGAAGCAAATGAGCACGACGGCTACATTACGCTCACCACCCACAACAACAAAGCAGACGACATCAACGCCAAAGCGTTAAGGACTTTAACGGGAAACGCCAAAAAGTATAGCGCTGAAATCAATGGAGATTTTCCCAAACATATGTTTCCGCTTGAAGAGGTCCTCGAACTAAAGATAGGAGCCCAAGTCATGTTCGTTAAAAACGACATTTCTATGGAGAAGCAATTCTACAACGGCAAAATGGGTCTCATTAAAAGCCTCAGTGACCAAGAAATAACCGTACACTTTGCCGCCGAGCGCAAAACAATCACAGTAGAAAAATACGAATGGCGCAACATCAGGTATGTGCTCAATGCCAACACCGGAGAAATCGAAGAAGAATCACTGGGTACTTTTGTGCAGTATCCACTCAAATTAGCCTGGGCCATCACCGTTCACAAAAGCCAAGGCCTCACTTTTGATAAAGCTATTTTAGATGTAGCCGATGTCTTTGCGCCCGGGCAAGCATACGTCGCATTATCGCGTTTGCGCACGCTCGACGGCCTGGTATTGCTGCGTCCGATGCGCATGAACGGCCTCAGTAATGACCAACAAGTTGTTGCTTTTAGCGAGCACAAAACCCAAGAAGATCAATTGGCGCCACTCCTGGAAAAGCAAACGCTACACTTCTTTATTCAAAGCGTTCAAAAAGCTTTCGATTTTTATGAATTGACTTCCAAATGGGGCATACACGCAGCAAGCTACCAGCTGGCAGGGCCAAAAACAGAAAAAGGAAAAAACAAAGCCTGGCTTTCATTGCACAACCAAGCCATTCAAGCAGCTAAAGAACCTGCCGATAAATTCTGTAGACAACTCGAGCAACTATTGCATTCACCGCAACTGAGCTTGGCTTTTCTTCATGAACGCGTGCAAGCAGCTTACCACTATTTTTTTCCAATCTTGGACGGTGTCCTTACGGCCAACATGACCAAAATTGCCGAACTCGTAAAAGTCCGTAAAACCAAACAATACGCAGACGAACTCATCGAACTAGATGCCCTGCTCACGGAGACCATCTTGCAGCTCAAAAAAGCGCGGATCCTCATCGAAAACAGCGCTTCGGGCCAAGCGCTCTCGAAAAAAACGATTTGGAATACAGAAATCAATAGTTACAAGGCCAATAAAATTGCCGCACTCCAACAACAACTTCAGCGAGTGCCTACCCTACTCGACGAACCACAGGCAGATTTTACAAACGTTTTTGATAAAAAAACAAAAAAGACTGTTCAAAAAGAAAAGAAATCTACCTATGAACGCACGCTCGAACTGTTGCAAGACGGCTATAGCGTAGAGGCCATCGCTAAAGAAAGACAGGTTTCAAAACAAACCATTTACAATCATTTTGTGGTCCTGATCAAAGCGCAACATATCGCGCTCACAGACATCATGAGCCAAGCGCGTATTGAGGAACTCCAATCGCATTTTGAAGACTACCACGAAACCTCCTTAGGGCCGCTCAAAGAAAAACTAGGCGCTAAAGTTACCTGGGACGAACTCAAGGTGGTACAGGCTTATTTGCAAACACAAGACTGATCAAAAAGCCTCTCCAACCACAAAATAAAAATAACCGCCTTCGCGCCCATAGCCATAATCTAAGCGGATATTGAGTCTTTCGGCCGGATCCACGACAAAACGAAGACCTGTGCCAATTGAGTATTTTAAACTGCTTATGCTGAGCACTGAATGCGGGCCAAACACGTCTCCAGCTCCTACAAAAGCAACACCCCCAAAGCGCCAAAACAACGGAAACCGATATTCCACCTGTGTTGCCAAAAAATGATGGTCACGAAAGCGGTTTTTAGGATAGCCGCGCAAGATATCGTCGTTACCTAAAGTTGACATATCTAAAAAAGGTACCTCGCCAAAAGACAAACGCGCTTTGGTTTGCCAGGCTAAAATATGTTTGGGCTTCAATTGCCAGTACTGTTGGTAACTGGCGTTAACGGTCTGAAATGCAAACGTACTTTTAAGTAGCGGCGAGAAAAAATAGGTCGAAAATTCTGCATAACGCCCCTTGTACGGATTGATGATATTGTCTCGGGTATCAAGTATGGATACCAAGCCAAGCGCTGAGCCGACGCCTCCGTTGTAACCTGTAATTGAACCATTCCCTAAGAGACCGTTGTCGGTGTATTTGAAATTGTATTCGTACTCCAATTCGTAATCAAACCCCACAAAAAAACCAGGTTTGATTTTTTTCAACTGCAGCGATTTGAGCACAAAAAGCTGGTAGCTGTATTGTTCTTTTTGAGCAAGTTGCGAATTGTTACCGAGTCCGTAAAAACGGTCTGGAAAATCCCTGAATCGAAAATCACCTTTCAAGAGAAAATTTTCGTCTCGGGTAAAGACATGCCAAGAAGCCCAGGTATCCAGTTGTTTGTTCTGGGTATAATCTGCTAAAAACTGAATGTAAGAAACGCGTGGATGGGTGTCTTTATTGATGGATGGCTTCACTTTAAAATAATAGACCCCTGCCGCGCCTGCTGCCCAGCGTGTATCAGGCGTATAATACAAAAGTGGCAAAACAAAAACCCCGCTTTTATCCTTAGAAATTGTATCGGAAAGCGGTGCAAAACCCATGAATTTTTTGGGTCTTACCAAAGAATCCGTTGAAACTTGCGCCCACGTAAAAAACGGCAAGCAAATAAGAAAAAGAAGGGTCTTATACATCGTTGTGAAAAAAGATATAAGCAATGAGCAGTACAAATATATATTGAAATGAGTTGCGAAAAACGCAAGCATTCAGGCATGAGTTGGCTAATATAATTTGTCAAATGCGCTAAATAATTCGATTTTCGCAACATGTGGTGGAGACAACTGCGTATTTATTTCAATTGGCGTACCTGGCCCATGCCGTTAATGTACTTGCCAACAACGATTTACGCCCTTTTTCTTGGTTTGCGCCATGGTAACCTCTTTTTTCTAAGCCTGGCCAATCCGCATACGATACTTGGCGGTTTTGTCCTCGATTCAAAATTCGAACAACACAAACGCATTCCGCAAACTTGGCAACTGCGTACTTTAAAAGTAATTCCATCTGCGGCTTTACCCTCTGAACTACTTGCAGCAAAACTACAATTTCCCTGTTATGTAAAGCCAGATATCGGAGAAGGCGGAAATGGTGTTTTTGAAATCCAGGACCTTCAAGAATTATCTGACTATCACCAAAACGCAAAAGTTCCGTATTTGATTCAAGAAAAGGCGCAGCATGCGCAAGAATACAGCTTACTTTGTTACCGATCATTGGTTGAAATTACCATCCAAAGCATTACCAAAAGAGACGCACTTCGCATCACCGGAGACGGCAATAAAACAGTTGAACAACACATCCAGCAACTTCCATTCTCGACCAACAAACGTCAGCGCATTGCACGCAATTGCACAGTCGATCTGCATGCTATTCCGGCCCAAAACGAATGCGTGCAAATCAATCAACTGGGTAATTACGACTTTGGCGCAACATATACGGAATGCCCAAAAATGGCAGCAAAAGAACTTTACGAAGCTTTAAGCACGATCTTTTGCACCTTAGAAAAATACAATATTGCCAGACTTGACGTTAAGGCTTCGTCTTGGGAAGCCCTACAACAAGGAAATTTTAAGGTATTGGAGGTGAATGGATTAAATGGCGAACCCATTCACATATATGACCCCAAATACAGTTTTATTGGTGCACAAAAAGAGATTTTCAAACATTGGCAGCAAGTTTATCTGCAGAGCAAACGCGCTGCCCCATCCTATGCACACCGAACCTCGCTCCGCGACGCAATGACCTTGTTTAAACAACATTTAAACCTCACTAAACATGCAAAGAATTAAATTCTCAAAAGACCAAGGCTTGGCATTCTACAAAGAACTCAAACAAGCAATTGATGCGCATTTTAAGCAAAATGGAAAGCACAAATACGGCAATCGAAAGATGCATTTTAAAATTGGACTCTATTTTGGATCGGTCTTGCTCTTTTATTTGCTGATGTTACAAAGCACAACACTTTTGGCTTTTTATGCATTTTATCTTTTAATGGGCCTATTTGTGCTGCTTACCGCTTTTAATGTATCTCATGACGCTGCCCACGGCGTGGCTGTGGGCAGTAAATTTTGGAATCGTTTTTTATTTGCTGCTAGTTTCAACCTACAGGGCAACAACGCTTACGTCTGGGGCAAGCACCATAACGATTCACATCATCTATATACCAATATAGAAGGGAGCGATATCGATGTATTGCACAATCCGCTTTTTCGGATGACCGACACCCAAAAACTCAAGAAGTTCCACAAGTACCAATATATTTACGCTCCATTTTTATACCTATTGTATTCACTCAATTGGTTTTTCTTTCGTGAATCATTAATGCTTATCAATTTGTCTAGTCGTACCATTCAAATTAAAATACCCAAATGGGAAATCGTCAAATTGGTGTTTTTTAAATTGCTCTACATTTTTTACATGTTGATTTTACCGAACATGCTTCTAAATGTAGGGTTCGGACCTATTTTATTAGCGTTTATCCTCAATCATTTTATGGTATCGCTGATTTTTGTTGCCGTTTTGGGCGTATCCCATTTATCTGATTATGTCCAACATCCAAAAGCCAATGCAGACGGCACTCTTGACATGAGTTGGCCCACTTTGCAATTGTACACTTCAATTGATTACAACCCAAACAGCACCTTCTTCAATTGGACACTTGGTGGTTTTAATGCACACGCTTTGCACCATCTACTACCCGATGTGTGTCATGTACATTATTTAGAATTGTTACCCATATTTAGAGCACTCGCTCAAAAACATGGACTAACCTACATGGAAATGGATTACAAAGAAGCATTTGCCTCTCATTTTAGATTCTTGAAAAAAATGGGAACTCAAGAACATATCCAACATGCATCTTATGGCGCCTAAACACCAGCAAAGTGAAATAGCCGATTCGCAGTATCAATATTTATGCTCAGAATTAGGCATCGGGCAAATGCGTCTCGACAAAAGCGTCAAAAGATATCTCATATTGAAATTCGTCTTGTTTAGTGCCGTATTTCTCTGTTTATACACCTTGGCTATGCGCACACCAAATTTACTTTTGAGTTGCTGCTGTTTTGGCGCTTTGGGCTGCTGGAATATTATGTTCGCTTTGAATTTTGCACATGATGCTGCACATGAGAGCTTATTCGCATCTAAAAAGTGGAACTTCTGGTGTTTTGCAAGCTTATACACGTTGCTAGGAGCGCATCCGCACTCATGGAAGCGCAGGCATACACATGCGCATCACCACGCTCCCAATGTCGAAGGCCTAGATACAGATCTTTCTTTACTCAAGTTGCTTCGGGTTTTGCCCCAAGCGCCTTGGAAATCATATCACAAATATCAAGTGATTTACATGCCCGTTCTTTACCTGTTTTATTCATTACATTGGATTTTTATCAAGGATCCGATTTATGTGTGGCAACAACACAAAAACGAAACCAATCCAAAGCACTACCTTTTGACTTTTCTTTACCTGAAGCTGATTTACTTCTTTGCGCTTCTTGTTTTGCCAATATACTTGTCTCCACTACCTGCTATTCAAGTTGGAACCGGATTTATAACCATGCATCTGGTTCAATCTTTATTCTTGTCCTTTACCTTCATCATGACGCATCATGTAGAAGGCAGTTATTATCCAGAAATAAAGGAGCATACTATTGCTTGCAGTTGGATGGCAAATCAAATTAAAAGTTCCAATGATATTTGGCCTAAAAGCAGGCTCGCAAACTTCTTTTTTGGCGGTTTCAACAATCATATCGCTCACCATTTGTTTCCGAGGGTGAATCATTTTTACTACCCTAGGATCAATGAACGCCTATACCCACTACTCGTCCAAATGGGTTATCAACCACAAAGTGGCTCCTATTGGAATGGCGTTCAAAGACACTTGAAACTGCTTTGGGTGCGGGGCAAATCTATTTAAGTTCAATATACTTCAAGAACTCATTCTTTGTGGCTTCGTTTTCAAACTGACCACAGAAATTGGCTGTTACTGTGCTGCTGTTCACATCTTTGACGCCTCTGGACGAGACACACAAATGGGTAGCGTCAATGACAACCGCAACGTCTTGCGTTTCGAGCGCTTCTTGTAATGCCTTTGTAATTTGCATGGTGAGGCGCTCTTGCACTTGGGGGCGCTTGGCAAAATGCTGTACAATCCGATTGATTTTCGACAAACCGATCACCTTACCACCAGATATATAAGCAACATGCGCTTTTCCGATGATGGGTACAAAATGGTGCTCGCAGTTGGAATAAAACAAGATGTTTTTTTCGACCAGCATTTGATTATACTGGTATTTATTCTCAAAAAGTTTGATGTCTGGGAAATTGGCCGGATTCAGGCCTGAAAAAATTTCCTTTACATACATTTTGGCCACCCTTTTAGGCGTACCGCTTAAGCTGTCGTCGGTGCGGTCGAGGCCAAGAATATCCATAATTTGCGCAAAATGGCTGGCAATTTCTTCGATTTTTTGGTCGTCTGATTTATCAAAGGCATCTGCACGGAGTGGGGTATCAACGGAAGTGCTGACATGTTCATCGCCTATTTCGTCAATAATGATATCCAAGTGTGTTGGGGAAGCGTGGAATCCGTTTTGTTTCATCTTTTAGTTTATTTGTTAAACAAAACAACTTCATTTCTGTTCATCCCTCGAGAAAATTAATTTTTAACTCTTTTTCGCAGCAAAATAAAGCAACTATTTCTTCAAAATTCACGTCATTTGCGGGTACAAAAAAAAATCATCGTGAAAAAATCTATCCTTCTTGTGGCGTTTGCCATGGCGTTTAACGCTTTAGCTCAATCAGTAAAGGGCGAACAAATTACTTACACTTACACCAAATTACCCAGTAATCCGGTTCAACCCAAACCAACCAACTACATTTCTAGCGTTGGCGCTGCTTATGATGCAGAAAACCAAAAATTGATGGCACAATACGAAGCCGACAAAGCACAAGCGGAGGCAGACTACCAGCGTGATATGGCCGATTATCCGAATAAAATCAAAGCTGCTGACGAAAAGTACGAGCGTGAAATGAAAGCTTGGAACGAAAAATCTACGGCCTCAAAAATCATCGAAAAGCAGGTCTTGAATGAAAACAACCGTCCTGTCAAAGACTATGTGCCCCAACCATACCGTCGCACCGTTCCAATGCCAGCTATGAAGACCGCCTACGACAACAACGCATTGGCCTCAACCTATTTATTTATCGACGGCTTACAAAAAGGTGCGGCAAATGCCTTAAACTATGCTGTAACCCTTCAAGGATTCGAATCTACACCGGCCAGAGTCGTTTCGGAAGTCAAAAGAGAATCAACAGTTGTAAACAAAGTGGCCACCACCACCGACGTCACTTATTACCACATTGAATTCACGTATCGTCATCCTATGAGCTTCCGCGTCACCAACGCCATTAACCAAGAAATTTACGCGGCAGCACCTGCAGAATTTACAGAATTCAAAACCTATAAAGGACCTGCAACCAAAACCCAACCTTCAATGGACATCAGTGCAACCGTAAAAGCCATGGAAGACAAGTGTTTGCAAGAAAACCTCAAAGTGATTAACCACATGGTCAACGACCGCATTGGATTTGAGCGCACCGAAGAAACTTTTGAAATGTACTACGTGAAGTCCAAGAATGAATCACACAACGATATCCAAGATGCGTTCAACGCAGCAAACTTAGGTTTCAAAATGCTTGGCACCAACGAAGCACAAAGCGCCATGAAACTCAACGAAGCAATCGGTATCTGGAACAAAGCACTCGAGGAATCTGATATTGACAACAAAAAAGCACGCATTGACAAAGACATCACTGTAGCTATTTATTTCAACCTGTTGGAGGCTTATTTTGCGTTGCGCAATACTGCTGCTGCAGATGAAATCCTTAAAACGTTGGGCCGTATGGACCTCTCTAACCGCGACAAAAAACAGCGTGAGGCCTACGAACAAGCCTATATGGATCTTAAGTTGCGCATGGCGGCTAACGGCCTATAAAAGAAAATCATGACGAAGCTGCTACTCGTATTTTGTTGCTGTAGTTTTTTGCTTCGGGCTCAACTTTATAAAGACCCTAACCAACCTTTAGAAGCGCGGGTCGCGGACCTCTTGCAACGCATGACCCCCGCCGAAAAAGCTTGGCAATTATTTATGGTCCCTTCGGACTTCGATACCACTAAATGCCGTTTATCAGACGGCATTTTTGGTATACAATTATTTGCAACCAGTTTAGCTGACCCCAATCAACAAATGCTCAACTATTCAAGTGCAAATTCCAATCTTGAAATCATTGCGCGAGCAAATGATATTCAAAAACATTTCATAGAAAATACACGCTTGGGTATTCCCATCATCTTTTTTGATGAGGGACTGCACGGACTTGTAAGAGCCCAAGCCACAAGTTTTCCACAAGCCATAGCGCTCGCTGCCACATTTAATCCTGAGCTCGTGCAGCGTGCAGCCGGGCAAATTGCGCTTGAAGCGCGCCTGATCGGAATTAGACAAGTCCTGAGTCCGGTGCTCAATTTAGCAACTGACGTACGCTGGGGCCGCACCGAAGAAACCTTTGGAGAAGACCCCTACCTCGCCAGCCAAATGGCCATCGCTTTTGTGCGGCCCCTCGAAGCCGCCGGCGTGGTGTGTACGCCCAAACATTTTGTGGCCAATGTTGGCGCCGGCGGCCGAGACTCTTACCCGATTGGCCTGAGTGAGCGCGCGCTCTACATGAGCCATTACCGACCTTTTTTAAGCGCTTTTCACGATGGCAAAGCAAGATCGGTCATGACGGCCTACAATTCATTTGATGGCAGCGCTTGTTCGGCCTCTGATAAATTGCTCAACCAAACCCTTAAAAAAGACTGGGGCTTCGACGGCTTTATAATTTCTGATGCCAATGCTGTAGGTGGAGCGCTTGTTTTGCACCGAACGGCAAACAGTTACAACGAAAGTGGTATGCAGGCACTCAATGCAGGCCTCGATGTTATTTTTCAGACCGACTGCGCACATTTTCAGTTATTTGAACCTGGTTTACTCGGCCAACAACTTGAACAAGCTCGTATCGATTCTGCCGTAGCTCGGGTCTTGCGTGTCAAATTTGAGCTCGGCCTCTTCGAACAACCCTACCTGACCTCACCTAAAGAAAAAGAGATTCAAAAAGTATTAAATACGGGCTTTGAGCTGTCTGAGCGCTGCGCCGAGGAATCCATCGTTTTGTTAAAAAATGAGCTTCAAGCCAATAAAAAGACGCTGCTACCGCTCTCCAAGGAGCAAAAAATACTGTTGCTTGGCGAAGCTGCAGCCGAGGTTAAATTGGGCGGATACAGTGGAAAAGGCTTTCAGAATGTATCGATTAAAGCCGGTTTGGAAAAAGAATTCGGTTCCAAAAACGTCAGTTATTTTGGACTTCCAGATGCGCCGTGGGAAAATAACCAGACCATTTTAGAAAACGTAAATCCTTACTTTGACATCCCTTCTCAATTTAGAGCAAGCTACTTTAGTAACCCAAGCCTTGCTGGAGAACCCGTCCTTACCAGACTTGAAAACGCCATTAATCATCATTGGACCCTCTACGGCCCCTGCGAACAAACCGGAAATAGCTTCTACTCGGCCCGCTGGGAAGCCACACTGATCGGCAAGCAGGATCAAACAATTGAACTCGGCTTGGCCGCAAACGACGGTTTTCGTTTGTATATCAACGACACCCTACGCATCGATCAATGGGAAAAACTAAGCTTTCACGAACGAAAAATTGAATTCAAGGTAACCAAGGGTCAAAACTACCGCTTGCGCATCGAATTTAGAGAGCCGCAAGGGAATGGACGCATTCAGCTATTTGTCGAGGACCCACAAAATGTCAATTTTAAGGCCTATCTCGAAATCGAGCACGCGTTAGCGCACGATGTAGCTATTGTGGTGGTCGATTACCCTGAAGGTGAATTCCAAGACCGTTCTTCTTTAACTTTGGCTCCGGCTCAAGTCACGCTCATTAAAGAGCTAAAGGCCTGTGGCTTACCTGTAGTGGTTGTCATCGTTGGTGGCAGTGCAGTCACCATGAACTACTGGCAAGACGACGCAGCAGCCATTCTTTACAATTGGTACAGCGGCGAAGTCGGCGGAGCAGCACTTGCTCATATTTTAAGTGGCAAAGCAAACCCTTCTGGAAAACTCCCTATTACCCTACCTCAGCACGAAGGTCAATTGCCACTCAGTTATTGGCACGAAGCCACTGGCCGCGGCAATGATTACGTCAATGGCAGCGGTGAGCCTCTCTACCCTTTTGGTTTCGGACTCAGTTACACAACGTTTGAATACAGCCAACTAAAAATAGATAAAACCAACTACTCCTTACCCAATGGAAATGACACCCTTGCGTTTTCATTTCTCATTCAAAACACCGGGCAATTCGACGGCTCAGAAGCCATTCAGTTTTATATCAAACCTATTTACAGCCAAGAATCTTTACCTGTTCAGTACCTCATCGACACCAAAAAAACAACGCTCAAAAAAGGTGAAACAATGGGGTTTCTAGCCTATAAAATTCCGCTCTCTCAATTGGGCATACCCACGGGGCCTGGCTCAGATGCTTACCCTACTCAATTTCAATTGCAAATCGGTAGTTCTTCCAAAGATATCCGCTTGCAGTCACCTATACTTTTTATTGAAAACTAATTCCAAATGCGCATTTCAATCCTGACGATTACACTTTTGCTGGCCGTTCAAATTTATGCCCAAGACACGCTGCGGGCGTTGTTCATCGGCAATAGCTACATGGGGGTCAATAACCTACCACAAATGGTCAGCGACCTCTCCTCTTCCCTAAACGACGTCTTGTATTTTGACAGCAATACACCTGGTGGCCAAACTCTTCAGAGCCATGCTGCCAACCCCGTGAATTATCAAAAAATGGAAGCCCAACCTTGGGATTACATCATATTACAAGGGCAAAGCCAAGAACCCAGCTTTCCATTCAATCAAGTCAATACAGCTACCCTTCCCTTTGCGGTGCAATTAGCAGACAGCGCTAAGGCCATTCAACCGTGTAGCCAGGTCAATTACTTCATGACCTGGGGTCGGCAAAACGGCGATCCGCAGTGGGATTCCATCAATACTTTTGACAAAATGAATCAGCGCCTACGGGACGCTTACTTGCGCATTGCCGACTCTGCCAATGCATCTGTTTCACCGGTTGGGGTCGCCTGGAAATACATCCGAGATAACTACCCAAATATTAATTTATACCAGCAAGATGGCTCGCACCCGAGCCTTGAGGGCTCTTATTTGGCGGCTTGCGTTTTTTACACGTCTTTGTTTCATCAAGCCAGCACCGGTAGTGCTTACAATCCAGGAATTGACCAAAATACGGCAACAATATTACAACAAGTGGGGAGCGCCATCGTTTTGGATAGCCTCGACACCTGGAAGCTCATACATACCGATAGCACCCTGCAAGCAAATGCGAGTTATTCGAGTATTCCGGGCGCTAGTCTACAAAGTTTTACCGCAAGTGCCAATCAAACTGCCAATTTTACTTGGTATTTTCCAGATCTAACCGTTGAAATTGGCGCAAATGTCGGATTTGAGTACCAATTAACGAGTTATCAAGTCATGCTTGTTGCAGAAGGGCTCTGCGATACCGATACCGTCATCATTGAAGTCAATAATCCAAATGCTGGGCTCGAAGACAACAGCTTCTTGACTTGGAAAATGACGGGACCAAACGCAATTCAAATGGAAGCTGACCAAATTCAAACAGTAGAAGCTTTTGATTTAATTGGTAGGAAATGCCCATTCACAATAGAAAATGTGGACAAGAAGGTGCTACTTCAAATTGCGAAGAACACCGCTTTTATACGGGTTGAAACACCAACAGGAACTACTGTAATTAGGGTTCCCGTAATGCTTAATTAAGCACCTTCGTTTTAGAGAAATAGTTGGCTGGTGTGACCACAATCGGATTCGGATTGTACCACTTTACAAAATAGCCAAAATCGGCATCGTTGGCCTTGCGCCATTTTTCGAATTGATCGTTTGGTGCTTGCGCAAAAACCCAAGCATTGTAGGCATCCCAGAAGCCCATGTCGTCAATTTGCTGCCAAAAGTTATACAAAAGCATATCCTTTGTTTTACCTTGCTCTGCAAGCGCATATAAAAATTGTTTTCGAATTGCAGTGAGTGAGGCCACATTGATGGTTGGTTTTTTATTCGTTAAACTGTATTGCGCAGCAGCCAAACCTAGCGTGGTTTCAAACTCATTGGTAAAGGCAGCTGTATCTTTGGCAAAACTAATTTGCCAAGCGCCTTTTTCATAAACCAACGCCTTTTGATAGGCCTGGTACAGCAAATAACTAATTTCTCTGGTGCGTTGGGTATTGCGTTCTAGGTTTAAAAAGATCTCGCCATACAAAACGCCCCAAATTTCATTTTCAGAATTGAAATATATACGGGCCAAACGGTAGTAATTGGATGGAAACTCCGGATCCACTTCAATTCCTTTCTCATAGTAAGGAATGGCTTGATCCAACTTGTTTTGCATCAGAAATACATTCCCGGTTTCTACGTACAAACGGCCACTATTTGGAAAGCGCTCTAGGCCTTTGGCATAAGCTTCCAAAGCTTCATCGGACTTTTCCATGAGATCCAAACTGTTTCCGATCATTTGCCACAGTTGATCAGTAGCCTGTGCATGCTCGGTTTGAGTGCGCATGATTTCTACAGTTTTGGCATAATCTTTTTGCATGTAATAGCTGTATGCATATTCGTACCAAGCATCGTAGTTGGTCGAATCTTTTTGTAAAACAGCCTCTAGGGTTACCCTACTCTGTGAGATGTTTCCTGCATCCATTTGTTCAATGGCTTCATTGATTTCTTTGGCAAATGGATTCTCTTGTGCAAAAATGTTTGAAAGACAGAAAAGGGTCAAAAAGAAAGATAAATTTTTCATAAAAAAGGGGCAACTTGAAAATGAGTTAACTTGATCGCTTTATAGGATGACGTCCGCCAAAATACCCGGCGTGCACCACAAAGATGAGCAATTCTTGCTAAAAAACTGCGAACTGGCCAGATTTTACCAATGCGATAACCCAAAGAAACGGTGCAAATGCCTTCTTGCGTCTCGACAACTAAGTACTGATTCCAATAACTTGGCAATGAAGATAAAATCGCTTGGCTGTATAATTGTTTGCTTAAAATGGGCCATTCATCTGGGAAAGCTGTGTTTCTTTTGAATTGATGCTCAACCCGCCTCCACCCGGCTTTGCTGAAATTTTTAGATTTTCGGTCTTTTAATTGAAATTCGTTTTCTTGAAGAAAAATCTCGCACAAGTTACTATACATTGGGCCTTGATAAGCAAAGCGTTGGTCACCGTCAATCGCTGGTTCTGAAGGCTCGCCTTCGTTATTGTACCAACGAAAAGCATATTTAAAGTAGTCCGTACACACATGCGGCTGGTATTTGACTTGAAATGCCCAAGCCTCGGAAGGCTGCAATTTCAGTACAAACAATTGCTTGAAGCTTTCACCCGGACTCAGGTTCCAAAACTGCATGTATTTGTGATCACTTGAAGCGGAATCAGGCAGTACAGGGTCATAAACCATCAGCGGAGTCCATTTCATGGTTTCGCCGCGTTCATAGGCCAAAATCTCGAACAAGCCCATCCCGAGCTGCGGATGCCCGGGCACCAAAATACTGTTGTGTAAGGAAGACTGATTTTTTATTTCCAACTCCAAAACAGTGTACTGATCAGAACGCGTAGGCACTTGTTTCAAAGTAAAATGCAATTCTGTTGGCAGTAGATCGGCATATACTGCGCCAGAGACAAACAATAAGAATAGTGCAATTAATCGTTCCACATATAAAATTTTGGCGACACCACGTTTAGTTCGTTGAGCTCATCTTTGGCATACCGATGATTAAATATTTCAATTTCCATATCCGGATAGATAATTAGTGTGAGGGAACTTGTTGCATAAGCACTCAAATCCATAAAAATGAGTTGGCCGTCACGGCGTAAATTCAGGCGCAACGCATGGTTGAAGTCGCGTAGGCCGTTGTATTCTGTTTGAGGAAGCGGTTCAAATTGTTCAGGAATGAACTGATAGGCCAATTCAATAAGGGCCTCTATTTCTTTCTTGGAAAAGAGCAACGAATCAATGCGTTGCACTTTCATAAGATACTTCAAACCCTGCTTGTTTTCTAAGGTTAAACTTGGCAAAGCTTTTCTTTTATCGACAGATGGGTAACTTAAGTTGGGTATCCCCTTTTCATATAAACGTTCAAATAGCAAGTTTCCATCTGTATCGTATGCCCTGCACCAGCCATCTCTCAGGCCTGCCGCGTAACGATAATCGATAAGCAATTTACCTGTAGAATCCAATTCTTGATAAGGGCCGTACAAACTATCGGAGATCGTATGCAAATAACGGGTTTTGATGCCGTTGCTCGCGTAAAATTCTTTGTAGCAGTCTTTGTTCTTGTATTCAACGCTACTCTTTAGGTTACCATTTGGATAATAGAGCGCTTGCAATTGCCTAAAATAGCCGTCAGCGCGGGTCTCTGCTATAAACAACTTTTCTAATACCATTTTAGGATACCAGCGTTTTACTTCTTTGTAACTGTTAGAACCCTGTTCTTTATGAATTTCCAAGCGCTGCCATTCACCGTTGGGATAAAATTCAACCAGTAAAGTGTCTTTCCCCTTTCTGTAATCCCGGCGCCAATGCAATTGACCGTCGGTGTACCAACATGTTTCTACACCTTTATGGCGGTCGAGCAATTGGATATCAACATCGTGGATTTGAATGCCTGCCGGCGTCCATTCTTTTAAATAGCCGTTAGCACTTACATCCAAAACCTGCTCTAAAGTGAGCTGCCCGTTTTCTGCCCATTCTTTCTTATTGGGTTCAAAAGGGTGCGCTGTTTCGAGATCATATAAATACCAATACGCTTGTTGGCCATTGGCATGCCAGGCCTTCCACTCGCCTACTGGTACGTCATTTTGGTAATTGCGCGCCGATTGTACTTTTCCGTCGGGATAATAGCTCTTAAAATCGCCATATAAACTACCATCTTTGTAAGTGCCTTTGGCTTTGAGCTTGCCGTTTTCGTAATACGTGTACACGGGACCATTTAAAGAGCGGTGTTCGTGTTGCCCATCTTTGATGAACTGATGGTATTTGAGTTCCATGAGTTCGCCGGTGTCATAATACGTGCGTTCAGCACCTATAGGCGTCATTAAATAAGTATAGCCGTCGTCATCTACCGTGTGCGGCGGATGCATGCTTTTGTCGGATTCTTGCAACTCACGGTAACGGATCCAGGCGTAAGAGCGTTCAAAACGCTTTTGGCCCTTCAGACCAAACTCTATAGATCTCAAACAACGGCGGCCGCTGGCATCCACATAAAAGACATTGTGCGTTTGCAAGGGACCATTCTCGTAATATACTTTTTGGTCGATGAGAATCGAATCGTTGTCCCAAAAGGAAAACTTACTGCGCACCCTTGGATTGCCTTCAAAGGTATTGAGCGTTTCCTCTATCAGACGCCCTTTAACGAAAACACGGCGCTCATAAATCCTACCCAAATGCATGATTTGACAAACACCATCGCGGGGCGTCTTGAGGTCATCTTCGTAAAACGTAGAAAACAAATAATGACCTCCTTTTTTGTTTGTCGGCTTGAATTCACAGTTTTCTTGAGCCCAAGCATGGACGCCAACAAAAAGCAGAAAAACCAGAAATATTCGCTCGTTCCAGAAGTCTTTCATCGAATGCTGAGTTGTTTGGTAAGGATTTGCTGATCGTTGAAAATAAGTTGAATGGTGTAAGTGCCTGGCTTTAGCCCGAGCTGCTTCAAATCCAATGTTTTCTTCGTGTTTTTGATTTTTTCATAGTAGACTTCATGAACAAGTTTACCAGTGGCATCAAGAATAAAACACTCTACGTTGCTTTTTTGCTTCAAATTAAATTCCAGATAAGCTATTTCTTTAGTTGGATTAGGAAATAAATTCACATTCAAAATAGGCAGAGGCGCCTGCACTTCTATAGCCCCCAAATTGGTTCGCTTTAACCAAACCTGATAGATGACCGCACTCGCATCAGTAACATTTGTGCTGTTGTTTGTAAAAGGATTCAAGGTCGGACTTTTAATTCCGCCCACCACATGACCAACCAAGACCGAATCGGCACTTAACACCGCAAGGTCAATGATTTCAGTGGCGTAATGGGGTACCGTTTCTAAATGAATAAACTCGGCACTAGCGCCAAGCAATGCCGGCATTTCATTGGCCATCACGAATTCTTGATAGCTGCCATCTTGCCCTTGCGTCAAACGGCTAATGGTGCGCACAAACGGCACATTCGGATCATTGACAAGCGTACCATTTTGGTAATAATATTGACTGAGACCGCCGAGAAATAAATGGTGCATGCTGCCACTTGAACTATCGTAAGCGCTTAATTTACTCGAATGGTAGTTGCTCAAGTATTGGCTGAAGCCATTGACCGCTGTATGACCGCTGCTTCTGATTTCAACGGGGTACAAAAAAGGCAAGTCGGCATTGATTTGAAATACGCCTGAAGAAATCAAATAGCCACTTTCTCCATTTGGGTAAACATGTGGTACCAAATTGTAGTCGCGGCGGTGCAAATTGACCTGATCGGTAACTAATTGGTAATTAGTAACAGCCAATGCTTGCCCCGGCGCGCTGAGTTCAAACTTTTTGAGGCCATCGACATAAGCCTGGATAAACGTCGGGTTGTTCATGGGGTTGTAGCGGCCGTCAAATCGGTGCCCGCCCACAAGGTAATATTGTGCCCCAATTTTACCGAGATTACCGCCTGTTACGGCGAAGCGCTCATCTTGAATTTGCTCAAAGAAAGTAGCAATGGGTTGGTTATTGATCAGTGCATTGATGACACCATCTACAGCAATACGTGTGAGGTAAGGAAAAGTAATGTGGTCATTAGCCGTTGCACTAAAGGCATACCCTCCTGCCAATATCAAGGAATTTCCGTCTTGATAAAAGTTCATGTTGGTACTCTGTAGCTGTTCTTGCAACGACACAGGAAGTTCAGCAAGTGAGCGGCTCCAGTATTGGTGCGTTTGCAAGTCAAGCACCTGTAAAAGTTGGTTGTTTTGGCTTGCTGGAAAAGCGTTAAAAGGTTGTCTGGCATGAATGCCGTCGGGCCTGCCACCAATCAAAAGCACTTTACCATCTAGCTGTCCATAGGCAAAAGAATGCAGGCCATTAAAGCCGGCAATGGAGTCCGCCTTGAGTACAATTTCAAAAGGAAAATTACCGGTTTGAGCATGGGTGTCAAAAAGAAATGTGACCGTCAAAATAAACAAATATAGCACTGATTTAATTTTCATCTTATTGATTTATAATAATATAAAGAGACTAACCTCTACTTTTTATTTAATTAAGAAATCCTCACAACACAACATTTTTATCTGAACTCGTATGGAACACCTGTAACTTGGGTCAATAAATTTTGTGGCGCATCTAAAACCCTTGCATTGCCTTGCGGCGTTGGCGTTACTATTTGGTGGGTTGTAAGGTAACTCTCCATTACTTTATGCAGCGTGTGAACGGTATTTTGAGCATTCTTTACACCTTTGATTCGGCATAGCATGTCTTGTGGGTCGCCATCGCGCTCGCAAGCGAGAATACTATACGTTTTTTCTTTGTCAAGGGGTATACCACCAACCAAAGCCTTTTGAACGCGCTTGCCCTGCTCCGCAAAAGCCAAAAATTCAACTTCCATGCCTTTGAATTTGATGACCCAACCTCCAAAACGCTTCGACGCATCTTTGGCAAAGACATTATTGAGTTCTTTTTCGAGCCAGTCAAAAAGTTGCTGACCAGTCACTTGTGCTGTTCTTACTGTAGAATCTACCGGCAACATATCAAAGATGTACCCTTTCGTGATAGGAATGTTGCCTGTATGATCAGGCGTTTTGCGTGGCGGGCAAAAACGAAAACCATTGGACAATACGATATCAATCTCTGGAAATTTCCAGTCTAAAGCATTCAGGATCATGGTATCTATTGGGTTCTCGACCACGAAGTAACGATAAAGCGGAATGGTGCTGTAACCAACCACCCTATTGATTTCAGTCGCAAAATTAGCTTCATTTGCTTTTAAAATATCCTGCATTTGCGAATCAGGCTTTAGCGCAGGCGCTTTCACTTCCAATAATTCGTAGCGCTGACCTACCAATTTGCTGTTTTCAAAATCCAATTCCAGCGCCCCCACAAAAGAACCAAAAGCACCCGGCTCTACGACTTTTGAATACGTGCATTCAATGGGCTTTCGGACGCGTTCGTGGGTGTCACCGCCAAAAATATAGTCAACCCCTTTACATGAAGGATCGTTCGCTAAGGCAATTTGCTGAGAAAGACCTAAATGCGCCAACATAATGACGACCGCACATTGCTCTTGGTTGCGCAAGACATCGACGTAATGCGCAAGATTGTCTTCAGGCTTCGTGTAAATAATCCCCTTGCTGTAATTTGGGCTCTGCCGCAGCGGCACCAACGGGTCGGTATAGCCCAAGAATCCGATCTTGACACCTTCATGTTCCCAAATATGATAGGGCTGAAAAATGAGTTCACCTTTTTGCCCATTACCTAAGTCATGGTACATATTTGTACACACTTTAGGCGCGCGCAGCGCGCCCATGAGCTGCTGCATTTTTTGCTTGCCATAAATAACTTCCCAATTACCTGGCAAATACAGCTGGTAATCCATGGCATTCAAAATTGGCACAAAAGCTTGACCAGTAGTTTCTACGCTCAGTTGAGACCCTTGAAACATATCGCCTGTGTCTACCAAAAAGGTATTGGGATTCTTTTTCTTCAGTTGTTTTAAAAAGGTTTGGAGTTCAGCATAACCACCTGTTTTTCTAAAAACGGCTTGGTCATTTTCCCAAAAAAACTCGTCGTGTGGGTGTATTTGACAATGGACATCTGTGGTTTGCAATAACTGCAAGGTGAGTTTACCGTCTTTCTTTTTTGGCGTATTGAATTGATCGAGTTCAGCAGGAAATACATCTTCTTGTTCTTGTTGAGCCAATACATTCGGCGCCAAAAAAGAACCCAGTCCGGCCGCGCCAAGCGTTTTGAGAAAGTTTCTTCTGTGTTGCTTATTCATTTTGATAGGTTTAGTTTAGATTGGTAGCAAGCGCAAATTAATGTGCGCTTGCACCCGGAAAAGCCAGTTCTTTAATGATGATATAAATACCCATCACTAATACAAACCAACCAAAGCCTTTTTTAAGCGCAGCACCATCTATTTTCTTGGAAAGTTGGTTTCCGATAAAAATACCAACTACGGCAAGTGCTGTTACAGCTGAAAGTAAGGCCCAGTCCATTTTGTCGGCATTTTCCATGACATCCCCGGTAAAACCTATTAAGGATTTGGCAGCAATGATCAATAAACTTGTACCTACCGCCTGCTTCATAGGCAACTTACTAAGCATGACGAGCGCCGGAATGATCAAAAAACCACCACCCGCACCCACTAGCCCTGTGAGCACACCAACAACCGCACCCTCCAGTAAGATCATGGGATAATTGAAGATCCGAGGTTCATTTGTATCTTGTGTTCCGTTTTTCTTGTCGCGGATCATTGAAACAGATGCTGCTACCATCAGAATAGCAAATAAAATCATCATGGCCAATGCCTTGGTAACGGATATACCCGCTACCTCAAATAACGTAGAGGGAATAGCCGGCACCAGCACTTTTCTGGTGAAAAACACCGCAAGAATTGAAGGAATGCCAAAAACTACAGCCGTTTTCAGGTCGATCATACCAGCTTTGTATTTTGGAAAAGCACCCACCAAACTACTCAAACCTACAATAAAGAGTGAATACGCCGTTGCCAAAACAGGGTCTACTTTAAATAAATAAACGAGTACGGGAACAGTCAATATAGAGCCGCCGCCGCCAATAAGGCCGAGCGAAATACCAATAATGGTGCTGGCTAATAATCCAAAAATAGAAAGTAAGTCAAAAGTCATGTTTTATAATTGAGGTGCGTTTTTTAAAAATGATAATTCAATACAAGATTGGTCAAGAGCATATTGACTTTGTTGATTTCAAATTTTGGGTTGTTGTAGGTGTCACCGACACCATATTTACAAACCAATAGTAATTGACCTTCCAAGCCCTGCATCAAGGAGTCCAACTTCATCCTGATATCTAGGTTTGCTTGCATATAAGACGGCATACCGTATTTATTGAGCGCAAAGTTCTTGACATCGGGCAACTGAAAATAACCAATTGAGAAGCCTGATTTGCGCCAAATTGAGGCTGAATTTTGATTTTCAATTTTCAAGACAAACGCATGTACGTCGCCAAAACCTTCATTGCGCTCGCGCGGCATAAAAGTAAAGAAAGGATCTCTACCCCATTCCCTCGGAAACAAATAGCGCCCTTCGGCAGTTATGCGGTTGTAATTGACCGAATAATGCCAATTCGGAAAAGCAAGTTCTGAGCGAAATCCGAAGGTGAGTGCCTTGGAACCCTTGGGTATATAAGCCATGGACTGATTCTCATTACCGCCATTTGCCAAAGCCCACTGACGAACCAATTGAGCACCGTTTTGCCATTTCATTTTTTTAAAACTCGTCTCGAGCATCACTTGTTGAAAAGTGCTGTTAAATAAACCTGGTAAATGGTAATCCCAGGCTTGATAAGCGAAAGCTTGACTTGGTTTCCAGGTAATCGAGACAACTCCTGTAAATGGCAATTCAATATTTCCTCTGAAATTGGAAGGGGTTCCGTCGGGGTTTACGCCTTGGCTATACAAGCCAATAGATTCAGCGCCCTTGTACCATTTGGTGGTGCTGCGCGGTGAAATCGCTGTCAGAATACCACCTTGAAAACGCCACTTTTTTGCGTATTGTTGGTCTAGCCACAAGCCTTCCACACCTGTTCCGCGCATGCGGCCATCTTGAATATTGATCAATGGCGTGTTGATGAGTTGTCTTCCTATGATGATATGCCCATTTTTGATGTTGTATTTCAAATACAATTCTTCCAAACGATCCATGTCGCGGTGGTTATCTGGATTCTCAATATCAAACAAACCCATTTCATATCGACTTAATGTACCGGTTATAGGATCCGGATGATGCATAACGGAAGAGCCAACATTAAAAAAATAAAACCCGCTTACTGCAAACTGAAAATGATGATAAGAATTGGTTTCAAAGCGCAAGCCCCCGCCAATAGCATTGGCATAATAATCGGAAAGTTCGCCTTCATTGGTCGTTTGACTGAAAAAATAACGAAAATGCCCCGCTGTAGTACCTGTTTTAAAGGCGTATAACAAAGAAGTTGAGTCCAGAACGTCTTGCGGCTTACCCTTCCACATCACAGGCTGATCTGAAAGCTCATGGTGCTGGGCGTTTAAATTGTTAAAACCAAAAAAAATAAATAAAATTGATTGCGCAAGCATATATTTTGAATTGCACAATCTTATTCGCTTTACACTGTCAATTTGCTGCAAAATAGCTTCAATTAAAAAATGGATTATTTTTTAGTCTTTTTCATCCCTGTAAACGGACCGTACTTATGTTGTAATTCTGAAAATTGATCCGCGTAAGGCCCAAATGGATGATCGATCGGTTTTTTGGAGATATCTGGCCAATCTTGAGGCACAGCTTTGTGCGGACGCGGTTTGCTCTCGATATAAGCAGCTACATCCCAGGCGTCTTCGTCGGAAAGATCAGGCGCGTCATGACTTACGCCCAATGGCATGTTGTACTTCACGTACTTAGCCATGTTCGAGAGTCGGCTCAAACCTGCTGCATCATTAAAACTATGCGGACCCCAAAGTGGTGGATAAATGTAAGATTGGCCAATGCCATCTATAATTCCTTGTCCATTTACCTGATGACAACTCGCACAGCGCAGTTCATAGACAGCTTTTCCTTTCTTTGGATCTGCAGCCCGGTCCAAAAACGGCAACTCTTTCAGACCAGAACCTGCTGCTTTTTCCCCTTTCTTGACATTTTCGCCAAGGAACTTCATGTACGCCACCATGGCATGCATTTCGCGGCTATTTTCTTTCAAGGGCTTGCCGTTGAGACTGCGTTCAAAGCAATCATTGATACGTTTTTCTATACTTTCCATCTTGCCGCTTCTGGCCCTCACTTTTGGATACGTCGAGGCCACCGATCCATAATTGTTGCCAAATGGTTTGGTACCGGCATCTAAATGGCAATTTTGACAATTCAAACCATTGGTTTGTTGCGCAATTCGCCCTTTGGGGCCAAGATAATAGGCGGTATGAATGATCAAATCGCGACCATAAAGTACCTCATCCGATTTTTTGATATCCGAAATGGCAAAAACATCTGCTGGCTGCCAAAAAGCACTCATTGGTTGTGCTTTCAGCCCTATTTCTTGTTCTTTAAGTATGTTGGGGTTATCCGATGATTGACAAGAATATAGTGTCAAAATGAAACCGAAAACTATCAATTGAGCTTTCATAAAGCAATCTAGTTTAATGAGGCAATTTATTCTGCAGCACACCATACAGAAAAGTTCCAAAGATGGCAAAGAAGACGACTACAAAAAAGCTCACAAAACCGTAACCAATATTAACTACCATTGGCCCAGGGCAAGCGCCACTCATGGCCCACCCGATTCCAAAAAGTGTTCCGCCAAGAATGTAGCGCCAAAATCCCTTTTCCTTCGGGACGAATTCAATCAAATTACCTTGGTAATCTTTGGCCTTCATTTTTTTGATAAGTGCTGTTCCAATGACGCCAAGAACAACGGCTGTCCCGATGATGCCGTACATATGGAAACTCTGAAACCTAAACATTTCTTGTATGCGGTACCAACTGAGGGCTTGAGACTTGGCCATTACGATACCAAACAAAATCCCGACGAATAAAAACTTGATAAATTTCATGGCTTAAAATATAAATGGGAAAATAATATGCGTCATCAAGAGGCCTCCGATAAAAAAGCCAACTACCGCAATTAAAGAAGATATTTGAAGATTTGAAATTCCAGATATGGCATGACCGGAGGTACAACCGCCTGCATATCTAGAGCCAAAACCGACAAAGAAGCCACCAATAGCGAGCATTAGAAAACCTTTTACAGTAAAAATAGCTTCCCAACTAAAAATTTCAGCGGGCTGTATCTGATCGGCTTTGGAAAACCCTAGTTCTGCCAAATCTTTAGCTGTAGCATCGGCCAAAACAAACGCAGATCCGTCGTTTAAATATTGATTGGCAATGTAGCCACCAATAATGGCACCAAGAAGAAATACCAGATTCCATGATTGTGTCTTCCAATCGAAATCAAAAAATTTAACGCGCTTACCTGCACCAACAATAGTGCATATAGTGCGAAGGTTTGACGAAAATCCGAAGCTTTTACCAAAAAATAGCATCAGAAACATGACGGCCGATATAATGATTCCGGAGAACCACCACGGCCATGGTTGCATTATAAAATCGAGCATGGGTTGGGGTTTAGATTGAGAATTGAATTAATTTGATTTCATGATTTTACTCTGACAAACAAAGTCAGTACGTGGAACTGCTGTTTTTGAAATAGCACCAAATCCGCCGTCTACTTCTGTGAAATTACGGTAACCACGCGCTTGCAAAATTGATGCGGCGATCATGCTGCGGTAACCTCCAGCGCAGTGCATAAAGAAATGTTGATTTGGATCGATGTCTTTGGTCCAGTCATTGATGTAAGCCAGCGGCTTGCTATACGCGTCCTCGACGTGCTCCGATTCGTATTCACTTTCCTTACGCACGTCAATAACCATAGACTCACCTGCTTTAAATTGAGTGGCAAATTCATCAACGGTAATGCGTTTCACTTGGTCAATATCTTTGCCAGCTTCTTGCCAAGCCGCAAAACCACCTTCGAGGTAACCCAAGACTTTATCGAATCCTACACGGCTCAGGCGTGTAATGACCTCTTCTTCCATTCCTGTCTCAGTGATCAATACAATTTCTTGCTTGACATCGCCGATGAGTGCACCAACCCAAGGCGCAAAATCACCGCGAATGCCAATATTAACGGATTGAGGAATAAACCCTTGATGGAATTCAGCAGGTGTTCTGGTATCCAAAATGAGTGCGCCGGTAGACTCCACAAGGGTTTCGAATGCTGCAGGACTCAATGGCGTAAGTGCCTTTTGCTTAACAGCTTCAAAACTATCGTAGCCTTTTTTATTCATCGCTACATTGTGACCAAAATAAGCAGGAGGCGGCAATAAACCATCGGTAACGGCAGCTATGAAGGCTTCCTTATTGGGCTGATTGAGCGCATAATTCATTTTCTTTTGATTGCCGAGTGTATCGACTGTTTCTTTCATCATGTTTTTACCGCAAGCAGAACCCGCGCCGTGTGCCGGATAAACAGTAAGTTCATCGGAAAGAGGCATGATTTTCGTCATTAAAGACTCATATAGCAGACCGGCTAATTGTTCTTGGGTCATGTCTGCCGCTTTCTGCGCGAGGTCTGGGCGGCCGACATCGCCTAAAAAGAGGGTGTCGCCAGAGAAAATCGCTTCGTCTTTACCTTCGGCATTTATTAACAAGAAAGTGGAACTCTCCATGGTATGCCCCGGGGTGTGTAAGACTTTTATTTTGATGTCACCGATTTCAAATATTTGACCGTCAGTTGCAATGATGGCATCAAATTCAGGCTTGGCTGTTGGGCCGTATACAATCGGCGCACCTGTTTGCTTACTTAAGTCCAAATGACCCGAAACAAAATCTGCATGAAAATGCGTTTCGAAAATGTACTTAAGTTTGACTCCATCTGCTGTAATTCTATCCAGATAAGGTTGAATTTCTCTAAGCGGGTCAATGATAAACGCTTCATTTTTACTGACCACATAATAGGCGCCTTGCGCCAAGCAACCTGTGTAAATTTGTTCTACTTTCATTTTTTTGGGTTTAGTATTCGATATTATTTTTTTGTATTCAGAGCAAGAGGTTCAATCCTATTAAATTCTATGTAACAAATGTATCAATAGAATTTTCAATTCTATGTAACAAGTGTTACAAAAACAAAAGTAGGCCATGTTTTCACGACCTACTTTGAAGTTTATTTTTATTCCTATCGCCTACAGTAAAGTGCTAGGGCACACATAAGCTGTTTTAGGTACATTTGTTTTTGCAATTGCGGACATACCGCCGATTACATCTACAAAATTGTGAATTCCCCTACTTTTTAAGATACTTGCTGCAATCATGCTGCGGTAACCACCGGCACAATGCAAAATGAAATCCGTGTTTTCCGGAAACTGAGCAAAGTGCTGGTTGATTTCATTGAGCGGAATATTCACCACATCAACAACATGCTCTGCCTCAAATTCACTGCGCTTGCGCACATCAAATGTAGGTACTTTGTCATTGAACTTTACCGCAAATTCTTCAGCAGTAATGCGTTGAACCGTGTCGTAATCGCGTCCTTCTGCTTTCCAGGCAGCAAAACCTCCGGCCAGATATCCTACGGTGTAGTCATACCCTACTCTTGACAAACGAATAATGGCCTCTTCTTCCATACCGGGCTCGGTAATCAATAAAATTTCTTGCTTGATATCGGTGATCATTTCACCCACCCACATCGCAAAGTTGCCATCTAAGCCAATGTTAATCGAATTCGGAACAAAACCTTCGGCAAAAACTTCAGGTGCGCGCGTGTCTAAAATGAGCGCTTCGGTTTCTGTAGCAATCAACTCAAATGAGCTAGGTGTGAGTGCCTTGTAAGCCCGTTCCATAATGGTATCCAAAGAATCGTAACCTTGAATGTTCATGAGTACATTTTTAGGGAAATATCCAGGAGGATTTGTAAGGCCAGTAAGCAGTTCTTCAATGAATTCATCCTTGGTCATATCTGCACGCAAGGCATAGTTGGTTTTTTTCTGATTACCCAGTGTATCGGTTGTTTCTTTACTCATCTTTTTGCCACAAGCCGAACCTGCACCATGATTCGGATACACAATAAGTTCATCTGCTAGCGGCATGATCTTATTGCGCAAAGAATCAAAGAGATGTGCCGCTATTTTACGTTCTGTTAGATCGGCAATGACGTGTTGGGCCAAATCTGGGCGTCCTACATCGCCAATGAAAAGGGTGTCGCCGGTAATTATACCATGTTGCTTTCCATTTTCATCGATGAGTAAGTAGGTGGTGCTTTCCATGGTATGACCCGGCGTATGCAAGACCTTAACGGTGTATGCCCCTACTTTGAATTCTTGGTTATCTTCGGCAACTAAGGCTTCAAAACCTGGTTTTGCGGTTGGTCCATAAACAATTGTTGCTCCCGTTTTTTTGGCTAAATCGAGGTGCCCCGAAACGAAATCGGCATGAAAATGCGTTTCAAAGACATACTTGATTTGAGCGCCATCTGACTTTGCACGGTCAATGTAAGGCTGTACTTCTCGCAAGGGGTCAAATATGGCTGCTTCCCCGTTGCTTTCAAGGTAGTATGCGGCGTGCGCAATACATCCGGTGTAAATTTGTTCTACTTTCATCTTGTTTGAATTAATTAAAACAAATTTAGACGGGCTAAATCAATTGGTTTGTGACTCGAGTTACTTTAAAACCTAATATTCGTCAGTTATTCAAGAACCATAACAAGCTCATTTGCAACACAAAAACGAGCATCGCAAAAACCAAACCGCGTTGCCCCGCTTTTACCAAACGAAAGACATCGACCTTTAAACCAATGGCGGCCATTGCAATGGTGAGGATCATTTTCCCTATCAAATCACTCACTTGAATTGCGGCTTTAGGCAATGGGGTAAAACTCACAAAAACAGAAATAACAAGAAAGGCGATAAGATACCAAGGCAACTGAAATTTAAGGCGGCCTTCTTCTGTTTTTCGGGCATCTAGCCAAACCATAAAAAGCAATGCTGGTGACAACAAAGCAACGCGTGCCATCTTGTAAACAAGCGCCAATTGCCCAACATCTTCAGAAACCGAAAAACCAGCACCGGCCACATTGCCAACGGAATGCAAGGAGGCCCCAATAAAAAAGGCCATTTGTTTTTCGGCAATCGGAAAAAACTCAAATAACAAGGGTAATAAAATCATACCGAATGAACCCAATAAGTTAACCGAAGCCAAAGAGATCGCAACATCTTCTTTATTTGCTTTGATTTTTGGAGCCAAGGCCGCGATTGCAGATGATCCACATATAGCGGTACCAAAACCAATAAGCCAACCAGTTTTGCCCGGGCAAGAAAGTACTTTGGAGAGATAATAAGTAGCAACCAAAGTAAATAATACGACCAGTGCAATGCTAATGAAATCAGTTGCGCCAATTGCGCCAATTGCTTTGTAATCCATTGTAAATGCCAACAATACAACAGACCATTCTAACATTTTCGCTGAACTCAATGTGATTCCGGCATCGAACTTTGGCGACTTAGCGATTTGAGGCGCCAAAAACATGCCAACTAATAAGGCCAATAAGTACGAATTCAGAAAGGACGGTGTAAAGCCCGATAAAAAAATGGCTGCAAGTCCTAAACCTGCAGCCAAAAGTAATCCTGGTAATTGAACCTTCATTGCTTTACTGTCATTAACTATGGTTTTTTGACAATTTTACCACCCCAAGACGATATGCCGCCTTGCATATTAATGACATTTTTGAAGCCCGCGTCAGTCATTACTTGACTTGCACCAGCGCTGCGTGCACCACTTCGGCAGTAGACAATATAAGTTTTTGATTTATCTAATTTTGCGAGCTGATTTTTGAAATCTGCTCCGTTGTAATCGATAAATAAATCGGCTCCGTCTATAACGCCTTGTTGCCATTCTGCAGGTGTTCGAACGTCGATTACGACCGCTTTTTTCTCATTTTTAAGTTTGGTGAGTTCGGCTATGGGTGCATTTTTAAAGCCAGATTGAGCACTTGAAGTACAAGAAACCAAGCTCATCAAAACGAGCGCAAGCATTGAAATAACTTTCATTTGATTTGTTTTAATAATTGCAAATATCACGATTCGATTTGAAACGAAATGCAACCCACGTTACATAAAAAAAGCCACTTGCGTGGCTTAAAAGAATAAAACAGGAAAAACAACTAGTCTTTTCCTAACATTTCGTTTTTGAGGCTCTCTTGAACTGGCGGGGTGCCAAACCAAATACCAAAAAGTGCTTTTTTAAACTCAAGACCCGGGACAGTTCCCTTAACTTCGCCATTTTTAGTGACACGAACGCCTTTACCAGGGATATAGTCCAAATAAATTTTGTCGCCATTTTGAATAGGCTCACTGAAAAAACCAACAAATTTTTTGATCTCTTCTTTACTGGCCGAGCCATGCTTTGAAATGGCAAAACCTTCGTTTACCGATTCAATAAAGCGCTCCCTGGTTACACTACTTGAAATGATTTTAATGTGAATCGCCATTTCGGTGTCGTCGTAGATTACTTTTTTGGAATCGGTGGTCTTTTTAGGAATATACAAAGCTGCCACGTAGAGGTCCATGAAGTATTTTTCACGAAGACCAGCGCCATTAATAAGGAGGTTTTCACCATCTAGTTTCAGTTCTGTATTGAAACTGACACCATGAAATTTTTTGGTCTGGGCAAATATTGAAACACTTGCGCACAACATAAGCGATAATACAAAAAGGGACTTTTTCATCTTTAGCATTTAAATTTATTTTGCTGAAGATAGAAACTATTTATGAATTAATCCTCCCAAAAGTCAGGATTTTCATTTTCGTCGAGTAATTTTTGCCAATTATAGTTTGGATCATCTGCATCGAATATAATGGCTTTGTATTCCCCTTCTGAAATTTCGTAGCGCAAAACCTCTTCTCCGGTATAGGCCTCAATAGCCTCAAGCAAAGGCAGCTCATCTTTACTGCAAAAGGAAAGCGCTTGGCCAAGGGCATTGCCACGACCCGTTCTTCCGCATCGGTGCACGTAATTCTCGGGGTTGTCGGGTAAGTCATAGTTGATGACGTATTCCATGTTGGCGATATCAATACCGCGTGCAGCAACATCGGTCGTGATCAAGACTTGGTTTTTACCTTCTCTGAATCGTTCTAAAAGTGCAAAACGCTCATTTTGAGCAACGCCGCCATGGAGGGCTTCAGCATGAATGCCCACTCGATCCATGGCCTTGACGATACGCTCCACCCGCACTTTGGTACGCGCAAAAACCAAGAAACGCGCCTCCGGATATTCATTGATCATGTTTTCTAAAAAGAAGCGTTTGTCATCCATTTCAATGAAAGCAACCGCGTGTTGTACATTTTTAGAAACTGGGTTCTGAGGAGACAACTGAATGCGAATAGCCGAGCGCACGACATCATAGGCCAAAGACTTGATCTTTTTGTCAATGGTAGCAGTGAAAAACAAAGTTTGATGCTTGGCCGGAATTTTGCGAATAATATCTTGAATATCTTTATTGAAACCGAGATCGAGCATGAGATCTGCTTCGTCAAGGACCAACGTATGAACACCCGAAACATCGAGGTGGCCTTGTGCAATTAAGTCAAACATGCGGCCCGGTGTTGCAATGAGCACCTCAGCACCTTTCTGCAGCTGTGTAATTTGTGCTTCTTGCTCAACACCGCCATATAAGCCAATGACTTTGACTTTGGTTTGGGCGCCGATTTGTTCAAACACGCCTGTGATTTGCTGGGCGAGTTCTCTGGTTGGCACCAAAACAATGCAGCGAATTTGCACGGAGTTCGAAGCCTGTTTTTTGTATTTGAGCAGTTTGTGCAATACAGGAATAACAAAAGCTGCTGTCTTGCCGGTGCCCGTTTGGGCAACCGCCATGACATCTTCGCCGTCCAAAATGTGTTTTATGGCACGGTATTGGATATCGGTAGGGCGTTTGAAACCGAGTACTTGCAGTTGGTCTTTTATTTTCTGATCGATATGATAGTCTTCGAATTTCATCAGAACAAAGATACGACTAAAATAAAGACCTTATTTTTACAAATCAATTTAAACCAAGCATATGAAAATCAAACTTCTCTTCACCATTCTGCTTTTTGGCACCGCTATTTGGGCCAACGATAAAGTAACCGTAAAAAGCACCTTAACTGGTGTAACCGTCTACATGCAAGGCGCACAGCTGCAACACAAAGCCAATTACACCATCAAACCTGGCCTCAGCGAAGTTATTGTGGAAGGAATTTCTGCCCAAATTGCTCCTTCCACCATTCAAGTGAAAGCGACAGGAGCGGTTGTCATCTTAGATTCGAAATACGAATTCTATTATCCGCAACCCAATACAATGACAACTGTTACAGAACTTCCGCCAAAAGTAAGAGCCGCTATCAAAGCACTTGAAGATTCCATAAGACTTGTCAATTTTGAACTCCGCGACATCAACGACGAAATCGAAGTACTTGTTGCAGCGCGCAAAATCATTATCTCGAATGGCGCTGTCAAAGGCCAAGGTAAAGTCAATGACAGCATTCAGTTGTTAAAATCAACAGTGGATTACTACACAACCAAAGTGTCCGAACTCAATAAGAAAATCAGTGCGCTAGACCGTCAAAAAGTGAAGAAAACGGACTTAATTAGTAGCCTTGACCAGCGCCTTAATGACTTGCGCAATTATGCAGAACAGAACAATCCACAGCCAGAAATCAAAGGCATTCCGCGCATTGTTATTACCCTAATGGCCAAAGAAGCGGCAAGTGGCCGCATTGAACTCAGCTATTTAGCTTCAAATGCCGGTTGGACGCCACTTTACGACATTCGCAGCGAAGCCAGTTCAGGTAAAATTAGCCTTACTTACAAAGCACAAGTGCGTCAACAAACAGGCCTGGATTGGAACGATATCAAACTGAGCATCTCGACCAACAACCCATATGCCAACAAAACCAAGCCTGAGCTCAGTCCTTGGTATATCGATTATCAAGAATACCGCAAAGAACTCATGGAAAAAGGGAAATTGCGCTCAGATGCATACAACCTTGCGCCGTCAGTCAACCAACAAGCCATGAACATGGGTTTTATGTATTCCACCACCACGGGTGTGGTAGAGGATGATGCACTTAATGCAAGCGAATTCACGACGGTGGTGCAGCAACTGATTGCCGCAGAATTCAAAATTGACCTCAATTACAATATTGCTTCGGATAACCAAAACCACATGGTGTTGGTCAAACAAGAGGACCTCAATACGAGTTTCCGTTATTACGCTGTGCCAAAGCTAGACCCTGGCGTCTATCTAGTGGCCCAAATGACCAAATTAGACGAACTCCAATTGGTTCCAGCCAAAGCCAATATTTTCTTTGACGGAACTTACATTGGTGAAACCTACATTGACCCCACCAATCTCGATGACACGCTCAATCTTTCACTCGGCAAAGACCCCAATATTGTGGTGAAGCGCACGTTGCTCAAAAATCAGTGTAAAGAGCGTATTGTTCAGGACAAAAAAGAGCGCAGCTTTGCATACAGCATAGAAGTGCGCAACCTGAAGTCTTCGGAAATTGACCTCACTATCCAAGATCAAATTCCACTGACCACCAATCCAGATATCATTATTGAGAAAACCAACCTAGGTAAGGGCACTATTGATGACAAAACAGGACTCATCGAGTGGAAATTCAAATTAAAACCCAAAGAAAATCAGTCTTTTGAGTACGACTTCAAAGTGCGTCATTCAAAAGATAAGATGGTGGTGCTTTAAGCCCCCTAAATCAACGAAATTGGAAAAATACCGTCGTTATTCACTGATATAGCGGCGGTATTCCATTTTATTGCTATCAAAGGTCAATTTTTTAGCCAGGGCTCCGGCGTTATCGCGGTCCGTTAAACGATCTGCTAAATATTTGGCAACTTCCAAACGGTTTTCATCAAAAGTAAACAAGTCTAGTAATTGCTCGGCTTGTGCACTCGTAAGGCAAGTCGTTTTCATCGCTAGTTGCAATGCTTCTAAGCGATCTTCTTCAAAAGATTGTTCTTGCAATTCTGCTTTAAATGCTTCTAAACGATTCATGGTTTTGGTACAGTTCACCCGCGAAGAATTAGCGGCTTGCTGGAGTGGTGTATTCGTTTGATTTTGGGAATTTTGTTGATTTTGTATCATTTGTGAATTCCCATTCATTTGAATATTGGCATTCACTTGATTTGACATATTATTCGGTGCAGGATTCATACCGGTATTCGTAGAAACAGTATTTGAGGAAGTCGTTATCGTCGAACTTGTTGAAATTGTTGAAGTTGTAGTTTCAGTAACCGTTGCGCTTGTACCCAATCCAGATCCATTAGCATTTGCATTTAAGTTAAGATTCACCCCTCCTACCGAAAGGTTCATATTCAAATTGACATTTTCGTCGGGTATTGTTCCATTCGTTGTCGTTGTTGTTGTGGTAGTTGTATTTGTAGAATTCGAGGTTTGAACTGATGCAGGAGTGGTTTCAGAAACGTTAACATTCATGTTTACACCCGCTGTAGTCCCTATTCCCGTAGTTTGAATAGTTGTATTTGGCGTTTCTTGAATATTCATGTTCATATTTACGACGGCATCTGAATAATTGGCTGCATCATTTGGGCGATAAACCACCGCTTCTTGGATAACGCCGTGGGTAGGTTCCATGCCCATTAGTTGCAACTTGCCTATGCCTTTTTTAAAAACGATGCGCGTGGTGATATCATAAGGGGCATCGATCATGAAGTTTTTGTCGATGTCTGGTGTCTTACCGTCGGCGAAAATCACTTTTACAGCATAGCTGCCATTTTTGATCTGACTGACCTGTACGTTGGTTTCTGGCTTGGAATTTTGACGGATTCCGTTAAGAACCACATAAAAGGGTTGACCACTGTTATTGAAAACACTTAAGTTACTTTGCGCATTTAGGAATGTTGATAGCAATGTAGCACCAAAGAGATAAAAGAACTTCATGATTTAAATTTTTCCAAAGAAAACAAAAAATTGACTAACTACAAAATCTCAGACCGGCTCTTTTTTCTAACTTCGTAGGCATGAACTTTGTCATAGTCGACGTCGAAACCACAGGTGGCCACACCAAAGACTCCAAAATAACGGAGCTCGCTATGTACAAACACGACGGTCAACAAATCATTGGTCATTTTCATAGTTTAGTCAACCCTGAGCAAGCCATTCCTGATTTTATCGTCAGACTCACCGGTATCACAGATCATATGGTGGCTTCTGCCCCCAAATTTTATGAACTTGCCAAACAAGTCATCGAATTCTGCGAGGGTTGCATCTTTGTTGCGCACAATGTTGCTTTTGATTATGGCATGTTCCGAAGCGAATTCAAACGATTGGGATACGAATTCAGAATGCCTCAACTCTGCACAGTTAGGGCTTCTCGAATTGTATTACCCGGCCATGCCTCCTACTCACTTGGAAAAATTTGTACAGATTTAGGTATTCCAAATGCTGCACGCCACAGAGCCGACGGCGACGCCAAAGCCACAGCCGCTCTTTTTTCAATTTTGTACAACACAGATAAAAACCAACTCAAAACATTCATTCAAGATGTACTCAATCCCAAACAAGTACATCCGAATTTGAGCCTAGAGAGTATTGAAGAATTACCCAACAAGACAGGCGTCTACAAACTATACAACGAATTCAACCAACTGATTTACATCGGCAAAAGCATTCACATCAAAAAACGCATTGAACAGCACCTGCGCAATACCAAAACGGCCAAGGGGCAACAAATGATACAAGATATTTGTCGGGTCGAGTACGAACTAACAGGTTCTGAATTAATCGCAATGCTCTTGGAATCGACGCTTATCAAAGAGCACAAGCCCATATACAACCGTAAATTGCGCAAAAGCTTGTTTCCATTTGGCTTATACGACCAACTTGATATCGATGGCTATATTCGGCTCAAAATAGAAAGCACTGCAAAGAAAACAGCAGAACCTTTACTCCAATTTAGCTCGCGAAAAGATGCCATCGGATACCTGGAACACATCGTTGAAAAACGCCAACTCTGCCAAAAACTTTGCTACCTCTACCCCACCCAAAGCGCTTGTTTTCAGTACACTATTCATCAGTGCAATGGCGCTTGTGTCCAAGAAGAAGACCCTGCAGTCTACAACCAACGAGTGCAAGCCTACATCGACGAATTACAATTCAACGGTGATACCTTTTTCTTGATCGATAAAGGTCGAAACAAAGGTGAAAAAAGCTTGGTTTGGATTGAAAACGGGATCTACCGCGGCTACGGCTATGCCCCCTTTCATTTTCACGGCAAAGAACCGCTGCATTGGGCCCGTTATATCCAACTTGAAAAAGAAAACCGAGACAACAAAACAATTGTCCATCAATTTATGTGCAAACCGACTGGTCAAAAACGCATCGACCTCAATCCAATTTTGCGCACATGATAACACAAGGAAAACTCATATTTCTTGGTTCCGGAACCTCTCAAGGTGTTCCAGTCATTGCTTGCAATTGCCCAACTTGCCTATCGACCAACCTCAAAGACAAAAGACTCAGGGCCAGCGTATTGATTCAGTTACCCGACCTGACCTTTGCTATAGACGCCGGCCCAGATTTTCGGCAACAAATGCTCCGAGAGCAAGTCCAACACCTCGATGCTATTCTACTCACACACGAACACAAAGACCACATAGCAGGTCTTGACGACGTCAGGGCGTTCAATTACCAAACACAAAAGGATTTTCCGATTTACTGCAGCCCAAAAGTTGAAACCGCGTTGCACAGAGAATTTTACTATGCTTTTGAAGCGCATCCTTATCCAGGTGTGCCTCGTTTTCAAATTGAACACCTTCAAAAAGGACGTTTTGAATTAAAAAACCATCAAATTGAAACAATAGAGGTCTGGCACCACCAAATGCAAGTTTTTGGTTTTCGAATAGGCAAATTGGCCTATATTACCGATGCCAAAACAATTTCTGAAGCGGAAAAAGCAAAACTATTCGGACTCGACATCTTTATTGTAAATGTCCTGCACGAATACACCCATATATCTCATTTTAATCTCGAAGAAGCACTTGCCCTCATCGATGAAATCAAACCTAAACAAACCTACCTGACCCATATATCTCATCTCTTTGGCCTACATGATGTAGTCAACGACAAACTACCAGACAACGTCAAATTGGCCTACGACGGCCTTTCGCTGTCTTTCGATTTTTCCTATTAAATTTACCCGATGTCTGCGCAAACTAAAATTGATATTGAGGCTCTGATCAGAAGTAAAAATCCGCGCTTACTCAAATGGTTGCCGCGCTTTGTTCTCAATTATCTAAAAAAGAAATTGCATCAAGATGAAATGAATGCATTTTTAGCAGCAAAAGGGCACCTCAAAGACCACGAATTTTGCCAAGCCGTTATCGACTATTTTCAGATCGAAGTCGAGGTACAAGGCATCGATAATGTACCGTCCACAGGCGGTGTTATTTTGGCCTTAAATCACCCATTAGGCGGCATGGATGGCGTTGCACTGATCCATGCGCTACGACACACCAGGCTTGATGTCGCTGTAATTGTCAATGATTTACTACTGAATATCGAGCAACTCTCGAACCTGTTTGTCGGCGTCAACAAATTTGGACGCAACCATGACGGCGTAAGAAATTCGATAAGAAATGCTTTTCAAAAAGAACAAGCACTCATTATTTTTCCAGCAGGAATGGTTACGCGCATTCATTACGGCCAAATCATTGAGCCCGAATGGAAAAAAACGTTTGTCAGTTACGCCCGTGAATTACAGCGCCCTATTGTACCCATCTATATTGATGGTGCGTTGTCCAAAGCTTTTTACCGTGTCAATCGTTGGCGCAAAATACTGGGCATCAAAGCCAATTTAGAAATGTTTCTCTTGGCCGACGAAATGTACAAACAAAAAAATGGGAAAATTACTTTTGTAATCGGGCAACCATTATATCCAAAAGACCTCCCTCAAAACCTAAACGACCTCGACGCGGCCAATTGGGTTAAAAATCATGTTTACAGCTTAAAATCTACCTATGCAAAAAGTCATTGACCCAATAGACCGAGCTGTTCTACGCCAAGAACTCAGCCCAGAACGCTTCTTGCGTTTGACCCGAAAAGGTGGCAACGAAATTTACCGCATTAATGCGCAAAACGCACCAAATGTACTTCGAGAAATTGGCCGACTCCGCGAGCTCACATTTAGAGCCGCTGGCGGTGGAACCGGGCAGGAAATCGACCTAGACGACCACGATTTTGGTCCTTTTGCATATGAGCAACTCATCGTTTGGTCCGAAGAAGACCAAGAAATTATTGGCGGCTACCGCTATAAAGTATGTTCCGATGCTTTAGACGCCGCCGGCAACTATCATCTTTCTACTGTTCACTATTTTGATTTTAATGCGCAATTCAAGAGTGCCTACTTGCCGCACACCATTGAACTCGGACGCAGTTGGGTTCAGCCCAATTTTCAGCCAAATGTCAATCCTAAAAAAGGGCTTTTTGCGCTCGATAACATCTGGGACGGCCTTGGAGCACTCATTCGTTTTTATCCTCAAATCAAATACTTCTTCGGAAAAGTCACCATGTATCCGGACTACGACCGTCCGAGTCGCGATTTTCTACTGAATTTTCTTCAATACTACTTCAAAGATAACGAAGGCCTCATTAAGGCAAAGCATCCACTGAACTACTCAAAAGACCAAGCGCTTTACCAAGAAATGCTTCGTGACCTCGATTTCAAAGAAGGCTTTAAAGTTCTCAATCAGTTTGTACGCGAACGCGGTACATTTATACCGCCACTCATGAATATTTACATGAACCTTTCGCCCACGATGCGCACCTTTGATACTGCCGTAAATGCTGACTTTGGCGCTGTTGAGGAAACGGCAATTCTCGTTACAATTGCCGATATCTATTTAGAAAAGAAGGAAAGACACTTAGATTTTTAGAATTCTAAATTGATTCTTCCCATTTTCTTTCTGATTTTATCTTTAATTCGCGCAAATAGCACATCGACGTGCTGAACGCCCAGTTTTTGCTCTATTTCTTTCGAAGTGCATTTGTATTCAAACTTTAACTTCAGAATAAGTGCTTCCTTTTTACTTACGCAACCCAAAGCTGCCTCGTAAAGCGACTGCAATTCGTATTCATTTAAAGTAGGTGCTTCCGCCACGAGATTCACCACGACTGTTGTTTGGTTCCAAATACTGTTTTTCTGGGCTTTTTCTTTTCTGAGCTGTGAAATACAGAAGTTAACAAGCACTGTGCGCAGCCACGCCTGAGAATCGAAAAGATGGCTATTACTTGTGAACTTTTGTAAATAAAGCGAGTGCAAATGCACACAAAAGTCTTGAAATACATCTTGTTGCTGTTCTCCTTTGAAATAACGTGCAATAATTCGCTCAAAAAAACGTTGTTGTGCACTGAGCACTGTTTCAAACGAAGGATAAAGTTGGGCAGTAGGTTTCATAAAATCTGCAAAAGCAATTATTGTTCCAAAATTTAGCTGCTTTTTTTATTGTATTTTCACGTCGTTAATTTTGCAACATTTTTACAAAATGAAATTGATATTAGTTGTCTTCTGTATGCTCCAAATAGTTGGTGTGGCTTTTGCACAATACAGCAATGGCAGCAACGCTTTTACCTACCTCAATCAACTCAATAATGCACGTGCAGCTGCCGTAGGAGGCCGCCTCTACGCGATCAATGACAAAGATATTTGCCTCACGCTCGATCAACCCGCACTGGTAAATACCTCACAAGCACTTCAATTTCATTCAAGTTTAGGTGTACTGCCAAGCGGAGTACGCTACGGCATGCTCGTGAGTGCTGTAAAAACCAAATGGGGTGTTTTTGCACCGTATGTACGTTACATGAACTATGGTAATTTCACCCAAACCGACGCCACCGGACAAGCCACCGGCACTTTTAACGCATTGGATTACAATATAGGTAGTTCATATGCCTACACACCTAATCCCTATTTTAAGCTGGGTGCTCAACTCAATTTACTTGGATCCCAACTTGAACGCTACAGCGCCTTTGCGCTCGCGTTTCAATTTTCAGCGCTCTTGGTACATCCAAACGAACAATTCATGGCGAGTATCGGGCTCAGAAACGCTGGTTTTGTCTTCAAGGATTACACCGCACAATCCAAATCATCACTTCCTCTTGATGTTTACGCTGCCGTGAGTTACAAATTGGCACATGCGCCTTTCCGATTTTCTTTGGTTGGCCATTCGCTCAATACCCCTCAAAATATTTGGCTCGACCCCAATGCAAAAGAGAGCCTGGACCCGCTCACCGGCGACACCATCCCGGTATATGTCCCCAACCTAGGTGAAAAAATTGCCAATCACCTGCATTTTCAACTAGAACTTGTACCGAAAGGGGCTGTTCAAATGCGCATGGGCTTTGATTACAACAGAAGACAGCAGCTCAAACTCAACGATTTTCCGGGCTTAGCAGGTTTTTCATTTGGAACGCGAATTCATGTCAAACGCTTTGATTTAGATTACGGTATTCAATTTTACTCCAAAGCCGGTAGTATCCAAACAATAGGGCTAAGTACTGATTTAAAACGGCTTAAAAAGAAAGTTTAAAGAGCACGATTGTGATACGCGCCTGCAAGCTTTTTGTAATCGTCATGGTAAGAACCATCTAAGTTACGAATGAAAAACGCTTGTTGTTCAACTACGCTTTTTTCAAATGAAAAGCAAAGCACCCATCTTTTGTCTAGCTTCGAAGAATTGGCGTGGAAACGCAACTTATTTCGAAGAAATAAGCCCTCGTTTTGAAGGTAAGCGATGGCCTCAATTGCACTTTCTGGCGCCAAAACAAGCCATAAAGTGCCACTTGGTACAAGTCGGTTTTTCATATCTAGAAGTAAGGCATGAAATGTACTTGTTGTTATGTGTTTGGCTTGTTGTGTAGACTCGTTATCGCTGCCCAATCCATCGACAAAATACGGAGGATTCGACACAATGATATCATATTTCAAACGCTGGTCGTGTGTGGCCAATTTTGTACAAAATAAACGGAGTCGATTGGCAAACACGGCGTTTTCAAAATTCTGTTTGGCATCTTGACACGCACCTAGATGCGGATCAATGGCATCTATTAAGATGTTTGAAAAACGGCTGGCCAACAACAAAGCAATAACGCCGTTGCCAGTTCCGACATCAAGAAGACTTGCATTTGGCTTGTCAATTTTTACGGTGCTTCCGAGTAGGATAGCATCGGTACTGACTTTTAAAGGGCTATTGGCCTGATGTACAGAAAAATCTTTGAATTCAAATACGGACATCAATAAGCCTTCGCAAAGACCACCCTACCTGCTGACGGCTTACCTGTAACCATACACTGACCCGGTTCTGATTGCTGTTCAAAAGGAATACAACGAATGGTTGCTTTGGTTTCTTGCTTGATAAGTTCTTCAGTTTCGGCTGTGCCATCCCAATGCGCCAAGAAAAAGCCTCCTTTTTCAATGGCAACCTTGAAATCTGCATAGGAATCGACAACATGGGTGTTTGCCGTACGGAAGTCTTTTGCGCGCTGCAAAAGGTTTTGCTGAATATCTTGCAACAAAGTTTCAATATGAGCAGCCAAATGCGCAAAATCTAGGGTTTCTTTGACTTTGGTGTCACGGCGTGCCACTTCTATTTTACCGTTTTCTAGGTCTCTTGGGCCCATTGCCAAACGAACAGGCACACCTTTATTTTCGTATTCGGCAAATTTCCAACCTGGTCTACGGTTGTCATCATCGTCGTATTTAAAACGGATTCCTTTTGCTTTGAGTTCTTGGGCTAACTCTTGGAACTTAATGCCGATTTGCGCGCGTTCTGTCTCGTTGCGGTAAATAGGAACCGCTACAACTTGAACCGGGGCAAGTGCTGGTGGCAATACCAAGCCTTCATCGTCGGAGTGCGTCATGATGAGTGCCCCCATTAGACGCGTTGAAACGCCCCATGAAGTAGCCCATACGTAGTCGAGTTTACCTTCTTTATCTGCAAATTTTACTTCGAATGCTTTGGCAAAGTTCTGACCAAGAAAATGGCTGGTTCCCGCCTGTAAAGCTTTACCATCTTGCATTAAAGCTTCGATACAGAGCGTGTCTTCTGCGCCTGCAAAACGCTCACTGGCTGTCTTGCGGCCTTTTAAGACCGGCATAGCCATGTAGTTTTCTGCGAAGTCCGCATAGACATCGAGCATTTGTTCTGCTTCGGCGATCGCCTCTGTTTTGGTGGCGTGTGCGGTATGCCCCTCTTGCCAAAGGAATTCAGCTGTACGTAAAAATAAACGTGTGCGCATTTCCCAACGAACCACATTGGCCCATTGGTTGATTAATATCGGTAAATCGCGGTATGATTGGATCCAATTTTTGTAGGAGTTCCAAATAATGGTTTCGGAGGTTGGCCTCACGATCAATTCTTCTTGTAATTTGGCTTCTGGATCGACAATAACACCGCTGCCATCTTCGGCATTTTTAAGGCGATAATGCGTTACAACCGCACATTCTTTTGCAAAACCATCGACATGCGCTGCTTCCTTGCTGAGGTAGCTTTTAGGAATAAACAGCGGGAAATAAGCGTTAGAGTGCCCGGTTTCTTTGAATTTGGCGTCGAGGACGTCGCGCATGTTTTCCCATATCGCATAACCATAAGGCTTGATGACCATACAGCCCCGTACATCCGAGTGTTCGGCGAGGTCGGCTTTATAGACGAGGTCATTGTACCAGGTTGCGTAATCTTCTTGACGGGTTACTTTTTTTTCGGCCATAGCTGCTTTCGATTGAAAGCGCAAAGATAAGGAATTCTATGGTAAGCTTTACTTGATGGTTTGATCACTACACTTATTGGCAATCAAACTATTCATATAATATTGGTATAAGCCCTTGATTTTTTGACTAACCGCATATTGATCTGGGGTATATTTTCTTTGGACGCCTGGCGTCCAGGCAATTGGCACCAGATTGGTTCCATTATAGATAAATGACAACAAATTGCCGTTATCATAAACCATCTTTTGACTTTGTTGCGCGTCGTAACAAGAAGATCCCAGCGCGAAATTTGGCCTTTCAAAGCCAAGCAGGTCTAATAGCGTTGGCAATATATCTATTTGTTGGAAAACTACACCTTTTTTAGGCTTCGGAACCGTTAGCCTAGGATGATAAAAAGCAACTGGAATGCGGTAACGCCAGTCCAATGTTTGAAAACGCTGCTGTCGCGTTGGACCTACATGATCTGCCGTAATGACAAAAAGCGTGTTTTGGAACCATTTTTCTTTGGCATAGCGTGTAAAAAACGAGCGAAGAGAAAGATCGGTATAAGATATCGTTTTGCAGAGTGGTTCAGGGCCTTTTTGAACCTTGGTTTCAAAGGCCTTTGGAATTTGATACGGATGATGAGAACTAAGGGTAAATAGCGCACTCATGAACGGTTGCTTGACTGTGCTGAGTTTGCGTCCAAAATAAGCCATCATGTGATGATCCCAAACACCCCAATTGCCATCGAAATGTTCTTTATTTGGATAAGACTCCAAGCCGTAATAGTCATTTATACCTAGTGCTTTGGTAAAACTCTTGAAGCCCATGGAACCTTCTTTGGCGCCATGAAAAAAAGAAGTGGCGTATCCGTACCTTTTGAGTATTTGCGGCAAACTATGGATTTGATTGCTGCAATAGGGCGATAAAATATAGGACTCAGGCAACCATGATGGCATACCTGCCAATATGGCTGGAACAGCGTCCATGGAGGTGCGGCCGTTGGCGATGGCGTAGTCAAAAAACAAGCTTTTTTTCAGGAGTGTATCCAGAAATGGCGTGTAAGAATCCGGACTATTGGGCCCGGCGTAATTCGTTCCAAAGCTTTCAAGAATCAGAATAACCACGTTGGTTTTTTTGGGGAGGTGGTCGATCTGATCAGTGGATCTTTGATGTAAAAAGGTTGCCAATTGAGCTTCTGGAATGTATTGCACAATTGCTTGTTGTTGATCATTAGCGGTCTTTAGTACCGTAAAAGCTGTGTTGAGCACAACAGGTGCCTGCTCTAAGCTACTCATTGCCGTGGCATCGACAATGCCTATCGGTCTTAATTGCAATCCGCCCCGTGCTAAAATGATTAAAGATGGCAGGGCGATCAAAAAGGGCAATAAAGCGGCTTTTGGAGTTGTATTTCCTTGAAACGGGGATATCACACGCAAGTACTTCCAAAATAACAAACACAACCCGATAAACAAAAGCGGCAAATACCAGAATTCAAGTAAAAATTCGCCGGCTAAGGAACTGGTTTCGGTCCCGGTTAACAGGTGTAAAAAATAGCTAAAACCGGATCTTTTTTGGGTGTATGCAAAATAGGCGATATCCCAACAATTGAGCACTAAAACAAAAAACGCAATAAAGACGAGGTAGGCTTTTATCCCGATTGTGAGCCATTTTTGAAATTTAGCGCCGCCGAGCAAATTCAATGGATTCAACAAAAGCAACAGAGGCAAGGTTAATAGTGCAAGCGTTACGAGATCGAAATAGGCACCAATAAAAAAGAGTTGGGCTGGAAAGTTCTTAAAAAAACTTGCGTTTTCTAGAACGAAGGCTATTCGGAGCACGCTCATGGAGAGCAGCAGTAAAAGCAGAAAGCGTAAAATTGCCCTTATATGCACTAGTAGGCCAATAACTGATCGATGGTTTGCAGCAGCCTGCTCGAAGCCAAAAATTGTTTCTCTAGGTCAGCAGCAAATGGCACTGGGGTGTCTAGTGATGCCACCCGAAGCACAGGTGCATCGAGCTGTGCAAAACAGTGCTCATTGATCAGCGCAACGATCTCACCGCCGATTCCGGCCGTTAGGGTATCTTCGTGGAGCACCAATACCTTACCTGTTTTGGAAGCAGCAGCTATTATAGCCTCTAGATCTAGTGGCAAAAGCGTGCGTAAATCCAAAATTTCAAAAGAATAGGAAGAACGTTCTGCGGCGGCTTCTAATGCCCAATGTACACCCAAGCCATAGGTAATAATTGTAAGGTCATGACCCGTGCTCGCGGTAGCTGCTTTACCAATCGGAACATTGTAATAATCCGATGGAACATTGGCTTTGAGACTACGGTAAAGGTATTTGTGTTCAAAAAACAAAACAGGATTTGGATCTTCAAATGCAGAAAGCAACAAGCCTTTGGCGTCGTAGGGGTTGGACGGATAAACTACTTTTAGTCCGGGTGTGTGGACAAACCAGGCTTCATTACTTTGAGAATGAAAGGGACCTGCTGCCGTACCTGCTCCTGTTGGCATGCGCACCACGACGTCTGCGTTTTGCCCCCAGCGCCAGTGCAATTTGGCAAGATTATTCACAATTTGATTAAAACCAACACTTACAAAGTCTGCAAATTGCATCTCAACCATTGCTTTCATGCCGGCAATACTCAGACCCAAACCCGCCCCGACAATTGCAGACTCGCAAAGTGGTGTATTGCGAACGCGGTCTTTGCCAAAAGCCTCCACGAAGCCTTCAGTAACTTTAAAAGCCCCACCGTATTCAGCGATGTCTTGGCCCATAAGTACCAATTCTGGGTGTTTTTGCATGGCACTACGCAAGCCATCTTGAATGGCATCGATGAAGCGCATTTCTTGACCGTTGTCAGTGGGTTCTATCGCTTCATGCGTATGCGGTGCATAAATATCGGCGTACTCTTGTTGCAGATCTGGAATGATTTTCGGTGCCGCATTGGCCGCATCAAAAGCACATTGAATCTCTTCTTTAAAACCTTGTTTGATTTGATCAATGGTGGCTTGATTGACGATGTTTTCTTGCAGCAAAAATGCTTCGTAGGTGCTCACGGGGTCTTTGGGTTCCCATTGTTGCTGAAGACCTTCAGGGTAGTATTTTGTACCTGAGGCTTCCTCGTGCCCGCGCATGCGGAAGGTCATGAGCTCCAATATAAATGGACGCGGTTGCGCTTGAATCTGGGAGCGAATTTGACGAACGGCATCAATGACGGCTAAAATATTGTTGCCATCGACTTGAATAGCGTCCATACCATAACCAATGCCTTTATCGATAAATTGTTTGCAGCGGAACTGCTCTGAGGAGGGCGTGCTCAGGCCCCAACGGTTGTTTTCAATCGCAAAAATGACGGGCAACTGCCAAACAGCAGCTACGTTGAGGGCTTCGTGAAAATCACCTTCAGAGGCGCCGCCATCGCCAGTAAAAACGAGAGTGGTGTCTTTGGTTTGACGTATTTTTGAACTAAGCGCAATGCCGTCTGCAATACCAAGCTGCGGACCAAGGTGAGAAATCATGCCCACGAGTTTGTGGTCTTGGGTGCCAAAATGGAAACTGCGGTCACGGCCTTTGGTATAGCCGTCGGCCTTCCCTTGAAATTGAGCAAATAAGCGCTGCAACGGTATCTGACGTGTGGTAAAGACGCCTAAATTTCGGTGCATGGGTAATATATACTCATGGGATTCCATGGCGTAAGCGCAACCCACCGAAACGGCCTCTTGCCCCCAGCCTGAAAACCATTTGCTTATTTTACCTTGACGGAGCAAAATGAGCATTTTTTCCTCGATGAGCCGAGGTAAAACTAATTTTTTATAGATGTCGAGGTGTTCGGACGCTTCGAAATGAAAGTCCTTGAAATTTGTAGTTTGTTGATTGGACATGTAATTATACTTTGAGACCTCTTACCACGCGCTCTTTGCGCTTTGTGCGTTCTAATTTTTTCTTAACGATTAATAGATGTGCGGCTCGCGGCGCCCCACGCGTGAGGTCTACTTTGTATTCGTTGCCGCCGTATTTGATGCGCGGACCACCCGAGGCAGACCAATCGACATCGAGATAAAAACGGCGAACGGTTGCGCCTTCTGTTTTGGTGACAAATGGGATGTAGCGTTGGTCTCCGGTTTCAAAACGCACATTGAGCTGACCGGCATCGCCAAAACTCTCAAAAATACAACGCGTACCTGCGGGTATAACCACAGATTCAGACTGAGAACTCGAGCTCGAAACAAGGGCGCCATTTTGGGTGGTGAGTTCGCTGGATTGTTTGTTTACTTGATTGAGAATGATGGTGTGTGAGGTATAAAATTGAACCTGACGTAGCTTTTCTTCAGAATCAAGACTGAATTCGTCGCGAATGGCTGTGGTGTAGGGTATTTTAGTACCGCAAGATACAGCAACTAGCGAGAGCATTAATAAAATTGCGAGTTGTTTCATGTTTGTTAAATTTGTTTCAAAATTAAATAAAAAGATGCGTGCTTTTACAAAACTACCTGGCTATCTTTTGCTCATTTGCATACTCCTGTTCTTGAGTTGCCAAGCTCCAGACCCAGCCAAACGCATCGACCTCGATGATATCCGGCCGAAAGCCAAAGAAAAAGCACAAAATTCAAGCGAGACAGTCCAAAAAGACACCCTTAGCCGTTTTTACAAGTATTATGCCAATGATTCAGCACAACTCGGAATCGCAAAAATAGCGATAGATACCACGCTGAAAACGCACTTTTTGGACCGTTTTAGTGCAGCAAAAACAAGACTCCTATTGACTGATTCTGCGTCACATACTTTTCAATATTACAGTTGGTCGTTTGCAGATTCTTCGGCCTGCTTTGAGGCTTTTTATAACTGGCTAGACCAAGCAGGACGCAATCAGCAAAGTGTTCTTTTGGGGTCAGGAGACGTCCTTCACACCGCTCATGGCTTTTATATTATCGCTAAAAATGAACTGATTTTTCTGCAATCTCAGCAAGCTATCTCCTATCAAAAATGGCTGAAATGGCATGAAGTTAAAACGAATACTTCTCCGATTATATATCTATTGCGCATGAAACCAAAGCAGAAAACAAAATGGTTTCAATATACAAATGCTAAACTAAGCCCTTTATGAACCTCGTTAACCGCGGATTTATTCAAGTTAAACCCAAAGAAAAGCTCATCGAATGGGCTGCAACATTCAATGCTGAACTGATGCTTCACCAAGAAGCAGAGGGGACGTTATACCTTATAGAAGAGGACTTCTGGGACGATGACGTTGTTCTGAAAAAGTATAGCAAAAAAATTGCCCAACAAGAATTTGCTGCCCTTGGATTCGAAGCTGCGCTTTGGCCCGAAGCGTTTGATTTAGAGGCTTTCAACGATTGGTTCAATTGCGAGCTCGGCTGCACGTGTATCGATTTGCTCAAAGAGCCGCTCCACAAAGAAGCGTTGTAATTATAGCACCCGATCGATCAAGTTGGCATTCAGGTATGCCGGATCAAACGTTACTTCTTGCCCGAGCCAACTCGGATATGCAAAAGCTTGATTTTCGTCGTCAAGTTCTAATTCTGCCAAAAGCAAGCCCTCAAGGGCACCATGAAAAACATCAAGTTCCCAGGTATCTGTATCGTTTTGAATGTAATAACGTGTTTTATGAAGGCAAGCAAGGCCGGCCTCGTTAATCATATCGTTGGCTTCATCTTGGGGTATTTCATACTCAAACTCATTTCTAGTGAGCCCTGTGCCTAGTTTAATGGTGAAAAATGCCATGTTATCCGTGATTCGGATCCGAACAGAGCGATCGGCCTCACGCAACAAGTAAGCCTGCTTCAATTCCCTCTGACCAATACACTTTGCCTTTTTCCAATCGTCGTTGGCTACTAAAAACTTGCGTTCAATTTCTTTCAATTTCGCTAATTTGATTTATTTTTACGTTTGATGCAACCCGATGTTGGAGTTTTGCGTCTGAACACAAAACTAAACTTTCCATATGAAACTACGCACTACATTATTTAGTTTGCTTTTTGGAAGCAGCGCACTTTTTGCTCAAAAAACAATAGACCAAGCTGGTGTCAAAATCACAACCGCACCCCTACATTGCGACGTTCCATCAGAAGGATATCAAGCAGATCTCATTGCACTCACCTTTACCAATACAACCAATCAAGTGAAAACTGTTACTTACAGTTTCGAACTTTATTACGACGGCAACTGCGCTACTTGCGGCCATGAAGAGTACCTATATACCCAAACACTTCAGCCACTTCAAACCATTTCAGGTGTCTGTTTAGATCGCAATCCTGGTCTTACAATTTTTGATCACATGCCTGCTCATTTGACCAAAACGCAACTTACAGACTTCAATATCCACAACGTTTCAGTGCAATAAACAAGCGCCAACCTGTTCGTCTTAACATGAAAAATCTAACTCTACTCACAGGTATCGCTCTGTTTTTTGGCTTGAGCCAACAAGTAAACGCGCAATGTACTGTTCAAGCCATTGCCCAAGATACCATTGTTCCATGTAACGGCTCAACCATATTGAGTGTCAATGGTACAGGAACAAGCGTTCTTGCATTTGGCGAAAACTTCAATAACGGCCAGCCAGTTGGCTGGGATTTCTCACAGGTAGTTACCATCGCGAACAACACCTGCGGTGTGCCCTCGCTAGACGGCTCAGATTTCATGTGGATGGGTAACCAATCGGTTGCACCGCGCGTCATGACCACCGTCCCACTCGATGTATCTGCTGGCGGTAGTGTTTGTTTTGAAATGCGTTATGCCATTCAAGCTCAGGCCTCACCTTGCGAAGGGCCAGACCTTGCCAACGAAGGCGTTTACCTCCAATATTCCACCGACAACGGAGCCACTTGGGTCACCATGAACTACTGGAGTCCAAATGGTGGTTACGATTCCTACATGACGTCCTGGAATAACTACTGTGAATCTATTCCGGTTGCAGCTCAAACCGCAACCACCAAATTCCGCTGGACTCAACTCGCAGTGTCTGGTGCACCCTATGACCACTGGGGCCTAGACAACATCAGCATTACGGCGTCTGTCCCTAGCTACACGATTACATGGCTTCACGACAACTACTCCTACCCTACTGGAGTCTACACCGGTAACAACCCAACACCTGTTTCTCCGACAGGAACCACCAGTTATATTGTCATGATGACCGATAGCACCAATATCTGCTACGATACCATCACCCTTACAATCTCTTATCCACAAATAGAGAACGTTCTTGAAAACAACCCAACGTGTGGTAGCAGCAACGGAAGTCTAGATGCGAGTGCTTCAGGAGGCGCGGGCGGCTATACTTTCAGTATTAACAACGGCTCAACCTTCCAAAACAGCGGACTTTTCTCTGGCCTTGGCATCAACAATTATACGGTTATTCTTGTAGATCAAAACAACTGTTCAGACACCGTACAGGCTGCACTAATTGGTGTAGATTCCGTCAATATTGACGATATGGTAGTTACCACCACAACTTGTGGCCTAGACAACGGTATTATTGACCTCACAGTTACAGGCGGTACACCTGCTTATCAGTATAGTTTGAACGGAGGAAACACCTTCTCTGCAAGCCCAATATTTAACAACCTCGTCCCTGGAACCTATCAGGTGTACGTAGAAGATGTCAACGGTTGTTTTGATTCCACCAATGCCACCATTTACCCATCTACAAATCCAGAACTTGGTCTAACAACCTCCACACTCGAATTCTGTAGCTTGCAAGATGGCAGCATTACTACTAGCGCTACCCTTGGTGTTGGTCCTTATGTATTCGTATTGCATCAGGGGCCTACGCTCGTTGGAACCGAACTCAGTGGCCAATTTAACAACTTAAATTCTGGCTCTTACTGGGTTACCGTCATCGACCAAATTGGTTGTGCAGACAGCACACTAATGGTTGTTGACAGCATACCTGCTCCTATCTCTCCAATGACCGATACCGTCTTGTGTAATTTAGATCTTCAGGTTTTTGGCGTTCTCTCCTATACCGGTAGCAACTGGTCAGCCAACTCACCAAACATTAGTTTCAGTAATGCGTCCGGGCAAAATCCACTGATCACTGCCGACACCGCTGGTATTTACCTCATCAACCTACAAGATACGGTTTGTAACTTCAACGAAACCTTTAGTCTTACTTTCGTTGCCGACCCTTATACCGCTGTTATAGACACCACATTGTGTATTGGAGAAACAGCTACACTCGCAGCTGTGCAGCAACCGCAAAACGTAAGTTACAGCTGGAGTACTGGTGCAACAGAACCCACCATTCAGGTTACAACTCCCGGATCCTACCTCATTTCGGCTACCAACATGTGCGGAACAAGCACCGATACCGCCACCATTGATTTTTACTTCTGTGACATCGAATTCCCGAACGTATTTACACCGAATAACGACGGCAACAACGATCACTTCCAGATGCTATTCTACGGTGGTCTTAGCTCTTTTGAATGCATCATCGTGAACCGTTGGGGGAACACCGTTCGAGAATTCAATAATCCGGCTTTCCAGTGGGACGGCACCGATGAAAAAGGAGACAAGATGGAAGAAGGCGTCTACTTTTATGTTGCACGCACCGTTACCAATGCTGGTGATGAAATCGAGAAGCACGGACTCGTGCACCTCGTCAGAGAATAGCATTTTTGCTATCTTTGCGTGTGCTCGAACTCAAGAAAAATACACCAAGATGGGTAATTGTCTTACTTGACCTACTCATTCATTTATTTGCCCTCTTTTTTGCTTACCTAATCCGCTTTGACCTCAAGGCGGATTTTTCTTTGATACAAGCGGAATGGGCAATTCTATCAAAGTCCATTTGGTTTTACATCTTAATTAAGCTGATTGTTTTTGGTGTTTTCCAAATACATCAAGGCATTGTTAGACTGAGTTCAACTGCAGATTTCAAGCGTATATTCGTAGCCGAGGTGTGCACCTCACTTTTATTTGTTTTGGGTAGCATGATACGCTACTACCAGCTCGATGGTTATTACCTCTTTCCGAATTCCGTCTTGATCATGGAATTTATATTCAGTACCGCATTTGTAATCTCGGCGCGCTTTATCATCAAACTACTCTACCTCGAGTATACCAGAGATAAAGGACAAGAAGAGGCCATACTCATTTTTGGCGCAGGTGTTTCCGGACAAATGACCAAGCGACTCCTCGAGAAAGACAATGCCAGCCTACAACATGTCGTTGGTTTTATTGATGACAACCCTGCCTTACACGGCAAACGCATCGAAGGAATTAAAGTGTATGGTCTGCATGCCCTCACTGAACTCATCCACAAAAAACAAGTGCGCACGTTAGTGCTTGCAGTCCAACAGCTTGACAATGTCAAACTCAAAGAACTCGCCGAACTCGGGTTAGATCTTGGCTTGAACATCAAAAGAGTACCCGAGGCGCGCACCTGGATAAACGGTACTTTCGAAGTCAAGCAACTCAAAAAAATTGACATCAATAGTTTGCTCGGTCGCCCAGTAATTGAAGTTCAAAATCCCAGACTGGCCGCCCATTTTTCTGGTCAAACGGTGCTCATTACCGGTGCGGCTGGCAGTATCGGAAGTGGACTTGCTCAGGCCATTTTACAACAGCAATGTGCGCACCTGATTTTGCTAGACCAGGCAGAATCTGCGCTATTTGAACTCGAGCATCAACTTCAGACTAAATATCCAAATGCCCAAATCTCGTATGTCATTGGAGATATCTGTGATGCCCGGCGCATGCATAAACTCTTTGATTGTTTTACACCAGAGATCGTTTTTCATGCAGCGGCCTACAAACATGTGCCCCTCATGGAGGCCAATCCAGCCGAAGCCATCCGAAATAATATTGGTGGTACTAGAATATTGGCACATTTAGCTGCGCAATCGGGTGTAAAGCAATTCATCATGATCTCTACAGATAAAGCGGTGAATCCAACCAACGTGATGGGCGCGTCCAAACGCATTGCAGAAATGCTTGTAAGTGAACTCAACGAAAATACAGCCACGGCATTCATCACAACACGTTTTGGCAATGTGTTGGGATCCAATGGATCGGTGATTCCATTGTTTGAAAAGCAAATTGCACAAGGTGGGCCAATCACCGTGACTGATGAACGCATTACGCGCTTTTTTATGACGATTCCAGAAGCGTGTCAATTGGTGCTTGAGGCAGCAACAATGGGAAGTGGCGGAGAAATATTCGTCTTCGAAATGGGTGCGCCGGTAAAAATCATTGATTTAGCAAAAAAAATGATTCAGCTATCCGGTTTGCGCCCACATACAGATATTGCTATCCAGATTACAGGTTTACGCCCCGGAGAAAAGCTCTACGAAGAAGTACTGGCCAATTCCGAAAACACCATTCCTACTTATCATAACCAAATACTGATTGCGAAGACCCGTCCGGCCATACCTGAGCAACTTGTACTTATTGATACACTTCTGGACAAAGCCGATAGCCAGCTCAATGACGAAAGCGTTTTACTCATGAAACAACTCGTGCCGGAATATATCTCCAATAACTCCACTTTTCAAAAACTAGACAAATGACACCCGCACGTATACAAGTAAGACTTACTGATATCGATATTCTAGGACATGTAAACAATGCGATTTATCTGAGTTACTTTGAAATGACGCGCATTCATTATTTTAATCAACTCGTGGGGCCAGACTGGGACTGGATGGAAAACGGGGTTGTGCTTGTTCATAATGAAGTCAATTACCATTTGCCTATTTTCCTATATGACGCTCCTGTAATTCATATGTATTGCACTCAAATTGGAAATAAAAGTTTTACCTTGAGTTACGAAGTTTTTGTCCAGGATCAGCTTAAAACCACGGGCAAAAGCACTTTGGTAGGATTTAACTCCAATCAACAACAAAGTATTGAGATTCCAGAGGCCATGCGCACAGCACTTTTAAAATTGCCCCAAAAGCAGTAGCTTTAGGGAATGCAATGGCGCATTATCCCTTTGTTTATCATTTGCTTAACCGCCTTCGGCAGTTTAGCCCAGATTCCCGAGCCTTGTCAGGCAACACGGCAAATTTGCCCCATGAAAAATAGCAAGTTTTGTCATGAAAGCATTGCCTACGACGAATTGACAAATATGTATTTACTGCGCAAGGATTTTGCAAGCCCATATACGGGCTCTTGCGTGAGCTGCTATCCAAGCTTTACTATTGAGGAAAAATTAAATTTCGTAGAAGGAAGACGTCAAGGGACCGACACCTCTTTTTACCAAACAGGATGCATTCAATCTATACAGACTTATCAAATTGGCTTGGCTGACGGCCCTACCTATGTTTTTTATGATTCATTGAACCGCGTTCAATTTGAGATCAATTATAAAGCTGGGCAGCTGCATGGCCCTTCTATTCAATTAAACCCGAATGGCGATACACTCCACTTTAAAAACTATGCGCTGGGCAAATTAGATGGGCCACAACGCACCTATCTGCCGAATGGAAAAATTCGAAAAAAGAGCAATTACCTCAATGGGCTGCTCGATGGCCCTCAAATTACCTACAATAGCAATGGTCAAAAGGAAAGCGAATTGTATTTCAAGAATGGCAAAAAGAACGGAACCTGGTCTTATTATTTCGACAGCGGCAAGTTGGCCCGTACAGAGAATTGGAAAGACGGAAAAAAGAATGGCTTATTTGTCTCGTACAATGAATTAGGTCAAATCATGAGCACTGAAAAGTATGCATTGGACCTCCCTATTGATAAACACCTTACTTATTACCAAGACGGAAAACTCAACTACAGCTGTACCTATACCAATAAAGGCGTAAAAATCGAAGAGTTTGTCATTGACCAATACGGTGTCAAGAAAATGCTTTTTCCTTTAAATGAGCCCAAGCAATAAAGCCAAACCCATTGTAAATAAGCCCAAGCCTATCAATTTGGAAAATAGTGCATGCTTGATTTTCTGAATGTATTTGCGACCAACAAGTGTACCTGCCAATGCCGCCGGAATAACCAAAAAAATAAGCCAACTTGGGTAAAAGTTCATATGCAGCTGGTCTGAGGTATAAACGCCAATCCGAGTCAGATCTACCAATAACGAAATGACAGCTGTTGTGGCTACAAAAACAATCGGTTCCATTTTAATTTTGGATAAGAATAAAGCCCTGAGCGCACCCTGATGCCCTGAAAAACCACCAAAAAAACCACTTAGGCCGCCACCTATGCGCATGGCCCAAGCACCTTGCATTGGTAACTTCCAATTAAAAAATTCAAGCAAGGCAAACAACATGAGAATGGCGCCGAAAATGGGTTCAAGGTAGGTGGAGGTCTCGCGACTGATTTGATTGAGCAGAAATGCACCAATGAAGGCAAAAAGAATGGCAGGAATGCCAAAATTCTTAAATAGATTCCAGTTGATTGAGCGAGCGGTTAACGACACCTTCAGGATATTATTACAAAGATGAACAATGCTTGCCAAGAAGACAGCCGATGGTGCATCCCAATACAGCATAAACAAAGGCACCAAAATTGTATTGAGCCCAAAACCTGTATAAAAAGTGGCTAATGCCGCTACAAAAGGCGCAATGACAAATGAAAGCAACATCATTATAAAAAGGGCGAAATCCATAGATCCTTGTATTTTTGTTAAAATTACTAATAATGATTGACCTCCGCAGCGACACCGTTACCAAGCCCAGCCCAGCCATGCGCCAAGCCATTGCGAATGCCATTGTTGGGGACGACGTCTTCAAAGAAGATCCTACGGTTCTTGAATTAGAAGCCTATGGCGCACAACTTTTTGGCAAAGAGGCTGCGTTGTTTTGTAGCTCAGGCACCCAAACCAATCAAATTGCCATCAATGTGCATGTGCAGCCTGGCGGAGAAGTCATTTGCCACGAAGAAAGCCATATCTACAAATATGAAGGCGGTGGTATTGCCAAAAATTCTGGCGCATCAGTGCGGCTATTACCCGGAGACCGCGGGCGTATCTCTGCTGACACTATTGCTAAATGGATCAATCCGTCGCACGACGTGCATTTTCCGCTGACGCAACTGATCTCATTAGAAGACACGGCTAACCGAGGAGGTGGGGCTGTTTACGAGCGCTCAGAAATTGCCAAAATAAGTCAACTTTGTAAAGAACTCAATTTACCACTGCACCTCGACGGAGCGCGCGTGTTTAATGCCCTGGCTGTCAATGGTCAAACACCTCAGGCTTACGGTGCATTTTACGATAGCATTTCTATTTGTCTGTCCAAAGGGTTGGGCGCACCTGTTGGCTCCTTACTCTTGGGCTCGGCTGCTTTTATAGAAAAAGCAAGACGCGTCAGAAAAGTATTTGGTGGTGGAATGCGTCAAGCAGGCATGATTGCTGCCGGAGGGCTTTATGCCCTGCAACATCATGTGGAAAGACTCCACGAAGACCATTTACATGCCAAGCAGTTAGAACAAGCCTTAACATCTTGCAGTTATATAGCGTCTGTGGTGCCAGTACAAACCAATATTGTGGTGGCCAATTTGCAGGACCCTGCGCAGCGCGATTCCTTTATAGAGCTGCTCAGAACAAAAGGAATTGCCTGCATGGCATTTGGCCCAGGTATGATACGTATGGTTACGCATTTGGATGTTTCAAAAGAAGACATCGCTTACTGTGTAGAAACACTCGGTAATTTGTAACTTTTTCAATAATTCTCGTTAAACCGGGTTGATGAAATTCGTTACACTACTTGCTTTTCTTTTCGTTTTAGCAACGGCCTCTCCATTACGAGCGCAAACCGCTAATTGTACCACCACCGATAAAAAGATCAATAAAGCGCTCGAAGAAGCATTACAAGTTGAAACTTTTGAAGCACAAGTCAAAGGATTGGCAGCAGTCGTTAGTAAGTATCCAAACAACGTTCAAGCATACTATTATCTAGGCCAACTTCATTACCAGCGCGCAAGTCAGCTTCTCAAACAAAATCAAACAAGAGCCGAGGGCGAAAAAACAATGCAAAAAGCGTTGGTCTTTTACCAAGGAAGTATTCAAAAATGCCCTAGCTACAAATCTGAAGCCTACTATTTTGCAGCACGCATTCTTTACAGCTTCAGTGAAAAAGAAGCCGCACTTACCTACCTCGAGACCTTTATGGCATTTGACTCCTTATACCCAGGTGACCCAAACCCAAATTATGCCAAATTAAAGCTAGAGATAACGCCTGTGTACAATGAACTCCGTTATCCATCTGACGCTAAAAAAAACCCGGTTCCGTTTGACGTGTCAAAGGTACTTGGTGCAAGTAGTCCACAAGATGAGTACTTCCCCATGTTGAGCCCGGATAACGCCCTCCTTTTTTTCACAAGAAAAGCCGACAAAACAAATTTGGGCGATATCTCAGGTTATGTTCAAGAAGAATTTACGGTAGCCAACCACCAACAAAACCTACAATTCTCTAGCGGCAAACCCCTACCCGCACCGTTTAACGACGGGCGTTTTTACAATTACGGTTCAGCAAGTCTTTCTGCCGATAACCACGAACTCATTTTGTGTGCTTGTAAAGCCGAACGCGTCTATAATCAGGATTACCTCAATTGCGACCTTTACAGCAGTAGACTGAGCGGCAAATCCGATAAAAATGGCGAGCCATTGTGGGGGCCTTTGATCAATCTAGGGCCAAACATTAACACCAAAGATGGTTGGGAAGCCCAACCTTCACTTTCTGCAGACGGTAAACTGCTCTATTTTACGAGCTTGCGTAAAGGCAGCCAAGACAACGATATCTACTTCAGTGAAAGACAACCCGACGGGACTTGGGGGCCCGCCAAACCTTTTGCGCTCGTCAATACAGCTGGTAAAGACAAAAGTCCATTTTTTCATCAAGATGGCGAAACCTTTTATTTTGTATCAGAAAGCAGTCGCTTGCGACCAGGAATGGGCGGACTCGATATTTTCATGATGCGCAAAGAAGCGGACGGTTGGGGGCCGATTCAAAACATCGGTTTTCCAATTAATACGGAAGCTGATGAATTGGGCATTTTTGTATCAACAGATGGTAAAAAAGCCTTTTTTTCTAGTGCACAAGGAGAGAATTGGGATATTTTTAGTTTTGAACTTTACGAGGCAGCCAGACCTAAAGAGACGCGAATCTTGACTGGCAAACTTCAAGATGCAAACGGCAGTGCGGTACAAGCCGATATCACCGTTCGTTATGAAGCTGCTCCTGAGCGCGATCAGACCATTCAAAGCAATGAAGACGGCAGTTATGCGCTTGCCGTAAGAGTGGATCAAAAAGTGAGTATTGAGGCAAGCAAGGCTGGTTATAGCTTTCAAGCGCAACTACTCGATACTGCGCAACTCAAAAGTCCGACCTCAAAAATAGAAACAACACCATTGCAAATAGATACCTTGCAAAAAGGTGCCGCATATGCCATTGAGGCCATTGTATTTGATACAGATGCCGCCCTCTTAAGTACAGATGCCCAATTCTTATTGAAAGGATTTGCACGTTACTTAAATTCCCAACCTCAGCTCAGTATTCAAATCAATGGCCACACCGACGACGTCGGAGATGCCCAGCGCAATTTAACGCTTTCGGAAGCGAGAGCACAAGCGGTAGCGAAATACCTGGAAAATTTAGGGGTTGAGCCAGAACGCATGCAATACAAAGGATTCGGTGAGCAGCAGCCTAGAGTTCCGAATGACACAGCAGCCAACCGTGCCTTAAACAGGAGGACAGAGTTCGAAATTCTAGCTATTGAATAAAAAAAAACGAACTATTGAATAAAAAAAAAGGAGCCGAAGCTCCTTTATTTTTTTGTATGTGGAATGTCTTATTTTGCAAAGTTCTTTTTCTCGCGGATACGTGCAGATTTTCCTGTGCGCTCACGGAAGTAGAAAATACGAGCTCTACGAACAGCACCGCGTTTAACGATAGTGATGCTTTCGATGAACGGAGAATTGACAGGCAAAATACGCTCAACACCGATATTACCTGACATTTTGCGGATGGTGAAAGTTTCTGTTGCGCCAGCACCACGACGTTGCAATACAACACCTTGGAATTGCTGGATACGCTCTTTGCTACCCTCTACAATACGGTATGAAACAATAATGGTGTCACCGGCTCCGAAAGCAGGTATTTCATTTTTGGCGATAAGCTCTTGCTCAATTTGTTTAATGACGTTCATCTCTGATATTTTAGCCCGATTCAACTGAACGGGGGTGCAATATTACAAATTATTTCTGATTCCGTAAATAGGTCTTGTATTTTTTTTGAGCATTAAATGTAAAATGCCATTAAGATCAGCAACGCAGCAATTGCAGTATAGATGAGTATCAACTGAATTTGCAGCCTTTTATCTGTTTCTATGGCTTTGGTTTGCATTTGTTCGACCACCTTTATGTCTTCTTGGCTGATTTCGAAAATTGCCTTCCAGTCGATGACTTGGCTTGCTATTGCCAATCTATCTTGAGGACCTAGGCTGTATAACGCTTTGCATTCTTCGTCGTTGATGCTAAATAAAGCACCTGGAGCGCGCGTACTGACAAGGACTTGACCCGCTTCATCTCGGTGTAAAAGTAGATGAAAAGGCTTGATGTCTGGCACAGCAAGTTGTAAATCGTTGTGTGTTTCAGCACCTATTGAGAAATACTTTCTGGTATGCATAGGTACAAAATTAAGGAAAATAATGTGGCTGCTATAATTACTTAAATTACTGTGAATGAAGGATATTGACAGCAATTGCCCGTAGATGGTTGATAAGTTCCGAAAAGGGAGGCTCAAAAGTATGCGCAACAACTCGTAACTTTAGCTCTTCAATAGCATATTTATGGGTAAGATTATTGCCATAGCCAATCAAAAAGGTGGGGTCGGAAAAACAACAACAACCATTAATCTCGGGGGTTGCTTGGGCGTGCTGGAATACAAGACGCTGATCATTGACGCCGATCCACAGGCCAATGCTACTTCAGGCACTGGTTTTGATCCAAAATTGGTAAAAAACATCTACGATTGTTTGGTGAATGATCGCCCAGCAACTGAGGCTATTCTTCCGACGAGCAATCCCAACCTATTTATACTTCCCTCCCACGTTGACCTCGTTGGCGCAGAGCTCGAAATGATCAACATGCCCAACCGCGAGTACCTCTTGCGCAAAGCACTCGAACAAATCAAAGACGACTACGACTTCATTCTGATCGATTGTTCACCTTCACTTGGGCTTATTACGGTCAATGCGTTGGTTGCCGCCGATGCCGTCATGATCCCTGTCCAATGTGAATATTTTGCACTCGAGGGGCTCAGTAAATTGCTGAACACCATCAAAATTGTTCAAGGAAGACTCAATCCGGCACTAGAAATCGAAGGTATGGTCTTGACCATGTACGACACCCGTTTGCGTTTAGCCAACCAAGTTGTCGACGAAGTCAAAACACATTTTCAAGAATTGGTCTTTGATACCGTTATTCACCGAAACACCACCCTCAGCGAGGCCTCGAGTCACGGCCAGACAGTCATCATGCACGACGCTTCTTCTAAGGGCGCTGTCAATTACCTCAACTTTGCCAGAGAACTACTTCAAAAAAACGACCTCACCAAAATAGGAAACGACGACAAAATCATCGATATCAATCATGAGCTCTAACGCCAAAAAACAACCTGCTTTGGGCCGTGGGCTCAGCGCACTGCTTCAAAACAGCGATACCGATATCACCGGCGCGAGTGCCGTTCCGGCCGGAGCCGTTGCGCTTATTGCCATTTCGTTAATTGAAGCCAATCCGTTCAACCCCAGGACGCATTTCGAAATCAACGCCCTCGAAGAGCTCAAGGCATCTATAGAAGCCCATGGCATCATTCAGCCACTCACCGTACGTAAAATGGGCCGCGACCGCTACCAGCTTATCTCAGGTGAACGCCGTTTTCGCGCCGCACAATTGGCTGGCCTCACCGAGGTACCCGCATATGTGCGCATTGCCAACGATCAAACCATGCTAGAAATGGCTTTGGTCGAAAACATCCAACGCGAAGACCTAAATGCCATAGAAGTGGCACTTTCCTACCAGCGCCTACTTGACGAATGTCAACTTACCCAAGAGCAACTCTCGGAAAAGGTAGCCAAATCGCGCTCACACATCGCCAATCACCTGCGCCTTCTCAAGCTGCCAGATGCCATCCAGGCCGCAGTCAGAGACAAACAAATCTCAATGGGCCATGCGCGTGCACTCCTGTCTCTTAGTTCAGAAAAAGAGCAATTAACCGCATTGCAGCGAATTTTAGCAGATCAACTGTCTGTAAGAGATGTTGAAGCCCTAGCCAAACCGAACACTGGAACACAAACAAGTCCAGGCACGTCAGGTGCTAAGTCAAAAATACCGCTCAACACCACTGAAAAACTCTACGTTTCTTATCTCAGTAGTCAATTAGGCACCAAAGTCAGCATAGACAAAACCCCAGAAGGTAAAGGCAAACTGATTGTGCATTTCTCCCACGAAGCTGAATTGCAGCGCCTTATCGAAATGCTCAAAAAATCAGAATGAGGCTTTTGCTTTGCATATTGATTTTGTGTCCATCCTTTTATGCACAAGATAGCATCCCACCAAAAGACAGCATTGTACTTGCTTTTCACCAAAAAAGCATGCTGTATTCTGCTATTGTGCCAGGAGCCGGTCAAGTTAGAAACAGCATCGCCTCTCCCCTACACAACCATGCCATTTGGAAAGTTCCGCTTATTTATGCAGGCCTTGGGGCCACTGGCTATTTCTTAGTGACCAATCAACAAATGCAACTTAGTTTGAAACAAGAATACACCAACAGATTGGAGGGTGGCGTCTTGAACCCCAAATGGGCTGCCTACGACAACTACGCTGTTCTTCAGCTCTACCGTCAATATTTAGATTGGCGAGACCTTTCTATCCTTGGCATGGCTGCTGTATACCTTTTTCAAGTAGCTGAGGCAGGTGCTGAAGCACATTTTGTTCAATTTGAAACAAGCCCAGACCTCAGTTTGTCGCTGGACCCCGTCCTTTTTCCGAATCAAACATTTGGCTTGAAACTACAACTCTCTTTTCACTGAGAAATCTTATCTTTAGACCATGAATATTGCACTGCTCGGTTACGGTAAAATGGGTAAGGCCATTGAAACAATTGCACTTGAGAAAGGTCATTGCATTTCGGCGAAAATCAATTCTCAAACCGACCTCGCATCCGTAAATTGGTCTGAAATCGATGTTTGCATCGAATTTACACGTCCAGAGCTTGCCCTCAAGCACATTGCCTTTTGTGCCCAAAAACAGGTTCCAATTGTTGTAGGTACTACAGCTTGGAACCAACACCTCAACGAAGCCAAAGCGCTTATCGCTCAACACAATAGTGCGCTGCTCTATGCGAGTAATTTTAGCGTAGGCGTCAATTTATTTTTTGAACTCAACCGTCAACTGGCTCATTTGATGCAAGGGCAAACTGCGTATCAAATCAAACTTGAAGAAACACATCATGTCCAAAAATTGGATGCACCCAGCGGCACTGCTGTTAGCCTCCTAGAGGACATCCTTCAAATTAACCCGCACTACAATAGTTGGTCTTTAAATGCCAATGGAGCTGACCAAATTCATGTCCTTGCGCACCGCATTCCGGATGTACCTGGCACCCACCAGATCAATTATGAGTCCGAGATAGATACCCTGCGCATTGAACATATTGCGCACAACCGCAAAGGCTTTGCGCTTGGCGCGGTTCTTGCTGCTGAATTCCTTTACCAACGCAAAGGCATCTTCACGATGTCTGACGTTTTAAAATCTTCTTTATGAGTTTTTTATATTTTTACTTATTTATCCTCGCACACCCCTACCTTGCACAATGGCATAAATTGTTTCCTAAGTTAGGGCGTAAAGCTTGGGAAGGACTTGTACCCGGCTACAACTATTTCATTCTGTACAAAGAAGTCCTCAACAAACCTTGGTGGGCCTTACTATTGATTTTTCCCGGTGTTCATATCGTCATGTGGATGACCATCAACGTCAGTGTTTTGCGCCGATTTGGCTTCTATAGTTTTACCGACACACTGCAAGGTCTTTTCTTTCCGTTTTTATTATTCGCCAAGATTGCCAAACAACCAAACCTCAGCTACGGGCCAGCAACGAATTGGGCCAATTCGAAAGAATTAGAGCAACGCAAATGGGGTGATCACATCGTATTGTTCATGGCCTTACCAGTTTTGGGTCACGCCATTGCCATTATTTTGGATAAAGTATCCAGAGACAAGCCTGGTACCAAACCACGGGTCAAAGAATATGGCGATTCTTTTGTGTGGGCATTAGTAGCCGCGGCAGTCATTAGAACCTACTCTTTCGAACCTTTTCAAATCCCGACGGGCTCCATGGAAAAAACCATGCTTGTTGGTGACTTCCTTTTTGTCAATAAGTTGGCTTATGGTCCAAAAGTTCCGATTACACCGCTTTCTTACCCTTTGGTACACAATATTGTGCCCATTGTCAATATCAAGTCTTACCTCGATTGGGAAAAAGGTACTTACACCCGTCTACCCGGTTGGAGTAAAATTGAGCGCAACGATATCGTTGTATTTAATTTCCCATCCGGCGATACCGCAATTTTAGACCCCCGAACGCCAAGCGGATTAATGGGCCATGACTTTCATGGTCTCATTAACCAAGAAGCCTTTAGCCAATTTTTAAACAGCAAACCCGGAACAGATTTCCGTACCCTTGACTCGATTGGACAAAACAAGCTACTCGAAGAATACCTGAGCGGTTTTGAATCTTGGAAAAAGCGTGCAAGAGAACATTTCGCGGCAGGTTATTTTCCGCTTAATTCAGCTGAATACGCCAACGGCATGACCCACGGCGGGCTCATATACCGTCCGGTAGACAAAAGAGAAAACTACATCAAGCGCTGTGTTGGTAAACCGGGTGACCGTATCGAAATCATCAATGCAACGCTCTACGTGAACGGCAAAAAAGCCTATGTAGCGCCGGGTCAAGCACTCATGTATCGCATACTCAAAACCAAAGTTACGTTCCCGTCTGTAGACGAAATGCTTACGCGCTACGGCTTAGAAAACTCCTCCGACGGCGCACGCACCGATTTCGATGCTTTTTCTGACCCTGCCTATTATGTTTTAAATCTCACACGTAAGGAAAAACAAAAAATCGAAGCAGATTTCAGCATAAATCTTGAAAAAATACGCGAACCCTATTTGGTCAATGGAAATAAAGGTGTGCCAATGACGGCTTTGCAAAGAATTCAAAATTTAGACCGTTTTCCTAAAGATCTGGATATTGCCAATACCATGACCGATTTTCAGTCTTTCCGTATACCTAAGAAAGGGCAACGCATTGCCATCAACACGAAGAATATTGCTTGGTACAAGCGCATCATTACCGCTTACGAAGGTCATCAATTAGCAATCAAAGGCAAAGACATCTATATTGATGGCAAACGCACATCAAGCTATCGTTTTGCCATGAATTATTACTGGATGATGGGAGACAACCGCTATCACTCCGCAGACTCACGTGTTTGGGGCTTTGTTCCAGAAGATCATATCGTTGGACGCGCTTCCTTTGTTTGGTTCTCGAAATCACCGTTTGTGGATAGCTTTATGGGTATTCGCTTTGATCGCATTTTCCGAATTGTCGACTAAGATGCTTGTACTTCCAAGTGCCTATTTTCCCTCTTTAGCTTATGTCAATAGCCTGTTAAAAAACCATAAATGCACGCTAGACTACCATGAAAATTTCATCAAACAAAGCATCCGTTCGCGCTGTGAAATACGAAGCGCAAACGGCGTTTTACAGCTCAATATTCCAGTAATTCACAACGGAAAGCAACCCGTCGCCCTCACTGAGATTGATTACACAAAAAATTGGCAAGCCGAGCACTTGAAGGCAATTGCAAGTGCCTACGCAAATGCGCCGCACTTTGAGTATTATTATTACGATTTACAACAACTCTTTTTACTTAAGCCACAGTATTTAGCAACTTTTAACGAAGCCATACTTAAATGGATTGATGCTGCACTTGGCCTAGCGCTTCAAATCAATTGGAGCGAGGCATATACTGGACTAATCACAACAGATAAGAAAGCTTGGTTAGGCAGAGCGTTGCAGCCAACACGCCCATATACGCAAGTATTTAACGAACATACTGATTTTGTACCCAATTTGTCAGTGATTGACGGACTAATGAACGAAGGTCCCTTGCTCAGAAGGCATTTTTTGCCAAGCTAGGCGCACAACTACCGGATGCAAGTTATTGGCGTCTGTGGCTAGTAAATCCCCGTTGGGAGCAAAGCTAATCAGCTTTGGTTGACTCACCGTTTTTGGCAGTTGCTGCCGATTGAGTATGGCACCATCCTGATTAAGCACAACGACCTCTCCGGTTGCAGATAACAAATAACAGGCATTAGATTGCGGATGAATGGCCATAGAAATAGGCTCAAAAAGCAACTCATCACTTTCGAAGGAAAAAAGCGGAACCTGGCTTAATTGACGTTTATTTGTATTGAAGGTCTGACAAACAAAACGACGCATGCCGTCTTCGAGCATGGTACTGTTTAAAATAAGCAAGCGCTTGAGTAGCGGATGATAGCAAATGAGGTGATTGGTACTATCTTCGTTAGATAAAGCGTAAGTGTGATCGGTAGTTAAGTTATAAGGAGCCTCTAAAAAATGAAGCTGCTGTGTTTGATCGAGCAAAACAATTGTAGAGTCAAAGGCTGCAATTTGCGATATCTTTTGCGCTTCAGGAAAAGACAAAAGCGGAGAGCATGCGTTGAGCGCAGGGTCAAAAGAAAACAACTGCAGGGAGTCTTGGCCAATTGCAATCGTTTGTAAGGAGTCTATATTGGCGAGCGCCGTTAGGGGTTGCAGGCCCATTGGCAAATAGGTAACTTGAGCCGGATGCTCAAAGTCAATAAAACCGAGCTCTTCTTGAAATTGATCTGCTACTTGTTCAAAATAATTTTGAATGCCTTCTTTTTGGATGGAACGTGCGGCAATAAACGAGATGGTCGCTAATGCAAAAGAAAAGAAATATTGGGCACGCTTCATGTTGAAAACAAATTTAGATGAAAAACACACACAATTACAAAAAAAATACAATAAAAAGGCCCTATTTTTGTTGGAACGATTCTTGCTAGCTCCTTGAACATGAAATACTTTATCCTCATTCTTCTCGCCCTTCTAATTCAGACCAATACCTACGCGCAATTCAGCTATGGCGGAGGGCTGAGTGCAACAAAGTTCTTCAATTCGCAAAACATACAAAATCAAAGTTTACTGATGCCAGGCATGCATGCCCATATCGAGATTCCTAGAAGCGGCGATGTAACCCTTTATGGACGCGTTTCTTATTTGTTTCCAAAAGCCAACTACGACACCCTTACGAGTTACGTTACCGCAATAAATCAGTCTACCAACCCCTATATCTTGGCTGTGAATAGCCGCTACAAAACAAGTTATTTTTCTTTTGAAGGTGGCAATCGTTACTATATCGGCAACGACTACGACAACGGTTTCTCCGGATATGGCGGTTCTGGTATCATTTTGTCTTTTGGAAAAGTGCGAAAAGCCTATGACCGCACGGATGTAAGTGGCCAATACGAATGGGCAAATGCATATCAAACCGATCCAACAGATGCCACAGAAGGTAAACTTTTTGCGCTTGGTGGCTATTTACAAGGGGGTGTTAAATACACCATTCCAGCACTTGGCACGGTATACTCAGACGTCACCCTCAATTACCTGCTACTTGCCAACGGAAATAACAATACGGCTTTAGCCACCGAATTTATCTCACCCCTCTTCTTTAACTTTACCTTGGGTTTTAAAAAGGATATCTACTAACACAGCTGCCACTGGTTCATCGGCGTTTACCACCACATCGGCACTTTCATAAATTGATTGTCGCGCTTCTAAAAGCGTTTGGTAAGCTTTGAAGTCATGAAGTAAAGGCCGCGTGGCGTCTTGGCCTAATCTTTTATAAAGTTGAATCGGATTCCCTTTCAAATAAACAACAACTCCATTTTGTTTGATATTCTCTAGAAGATTATTGTAACAAGGAAGCCCTCCGCCACAAGCAATCACCGCATTTCCTGAGGGTAATTCATCTACTAAAGCCTTTTCTAGTTTTCTAAAATGTGCTTCACCTTTATCTCGAAAAATCTCTGCTACACTTTTGCCTTCCTGCTTTTCAATGAAAGCATCCGTATCAATAAAGTGGTAACCTAGCTGCTCAGCTAGTAAAGCACCAATTGTAGACTTGCCACTCCCCATCATGCCGATTAAATAAATATTTCTCATGGTACTCAATAGTCATTTGGCAATCAGGCAATTGTCTTGGAAGCCGTTTATTTTATCAAAATTACTATATATTTCTTTGTGTTATCTAAAGATTAGTTGTATATTTGCACCCTCAAAACGGCCGATTCCGTAGCTCAGCTGGTAGAGCAATACACTTTTAATGTATGGGCCCTGGGTTCGAATCCCAGCGGAATCACTCTGATCAAAGCACCTCGAAGAGGTGCTTTTTTTGTTGAATCAATTTCCGTAGGAAATTTTGAATGAAAGATTTCAACAATAAAGCTTGCTTTCATTGATGAAATATGAATTCAATCAAATGCGAAGCATTGATTCAACAAAAAAAAATCGAAAAGAATATGCTTTGATCCACTGCACGTCGTTTCAATGGGTTCTCGCGCGCAGCGCGTAATCCCAAAAGCTACTAACCTTTTGGTTCTTCTAACCTGCCATCGGCATGTTTAGCGAAGCGCCCGAGCTTGGCATCGTGGACTTGGTCGTAGCGTGGCCAAGGCCAACCACCAAATTGGGTAGTTTGGTAATCCTGGAAAGCTTGGTAGATTTCTTCTTTGGTGTTCATGACAAACGGGCCGTGCTGGACAACTGGTTCGTTGATTGGACGACCTTGTAGTACGAGTACTTTGGACACTTCTGGACCGTTTTGGAGTAGGCACTTTTGTGCAGCATCGACATCTGCAGCGTGGTAGTGCGCAATATTTTGACCACCAATAGTAAGGCCATTCCCTTCGTAATAATAGATACTGCGGTTCACGCCTTGGGCAGCTGTAGGGATTTCAAAAGACGCGCCTGGCTCTAGGTGAATGTTGTAAATAGCTACATGGTTGTTGGGGTCAGCAGCCCAAGAGTTAGGTGGGGAGTTTTGCGAACGGTGCGTACCGAGTGTGCCAACAAGTACTTCGATGTGTGCATTGGAGCCATTGGCTTCTACACTAAATTTAGGAATAGACTCTGCCCAAAGCATTTTGAAGTGAGGCGCCACCATTTTGCTTTTTTTAGGCAGATTGAGCCAAATTTGAAAGAGCTCGAGGGGGTTGTCTTTGTCTTGGTTGAGTAGCGGGAACATTTCGGCGTGTTGAACGCCTTTTCCGGCGGTCATCCATTGGACATCTCCGTTGCCGTAGCGCCCAGCGGCGCCCATGCTGTCTGCGTGGTCAACCAAACCGGTTCTAACTACTGTTATCGTTTCAAAACCGCGGTGCGGATGCCCTGGAAAGCCAGGAACAGTGGAGCCGTGGTACATCCGAAAACCATCCTTGACGATGAAATCTTGCCCCATATGACGACCTTCAAAATTTTTAGGATCTGGTCCTAGCTGGGCATTTCCTTTAGGAAAAAAATCTTCGTGATGCACACAAAAAAGAAATGGATCTAGGGTTTCCCATTGGAATCCAAGCGGGCGAATTTTAGAAATAAGGGTAGTGTTCATTGGAGCTTGTTGATTTTTGGATAAGATACCAAAGGGTTGAACAAAAATAGCGCCCAAACCAAGGCCCAAACGGGACAAAAAAGAGCGGCGTTCTAAAGGATTCGACATAGCAAATGTTTCTTGCTAAAATAATGCTTTTCTGCCTTGTTTGGTCTTGACCTAAATCAAGAAAACGATTTAGACTTCTAGCTTAAATGCAGAGGTTTGATGGAAGGTCAGGTCAGGGTAATCTTGTTCTGCCATTTGTAGCAAAAAAGGGGTTTCTGCTAAAAAAACAAGATTTTCGTCTTTGTCTAGCGCTAGATAATTGCTTTTGGCGCGCTGAAATGAAGCGAGCTGCTCGGCATTAGTGGTGGTGATCCAGCAAGCTTTGAAATAATTGCGCGGTACAAAACGACAGTTGGCGCCGTATTCATGGATAAGGCGATAATTAATGACTTCAAATTGGAGTTGCCCGACGGTGCCCACAATTTTACGATTCCCGGGTTGTTGTACAAACAATTGCGCAACTCCTTCATCGATAAGTTGACGAATGCCTTTGTCGAGTTGTTTAGACTTCAGTGGATCGAGGTTTTCGAGTTCCTGAAAAATTTCTGGAGAAAACGACGGGATACCTTTAAACATCATTTTTTCACCGGTGGTAAGCGTATCGCCGATTTTAAAAGAACCGGTATCGTATAAGCCTATGACATCTCCAGGGTAAGCGTCGTCGATGACACTTTTGTCTTGGGCCATAAAGGAGGTCGGATTCGGAAACTTCATGTCATTGTCTAGACGAACATGACGGTAAAACTTATTGCGTTCAAACCGACCTGACACGATACGCAAAAAGGCAATGCGATCGCGGTGTTTGGGATCGAGGTTAGCGTGAATTTTAAAGACAAAACCAGAAAAACGTTCGTCGGTAGGCTCAACTGCGCGGGTGTCGGTTTCTCGGCCTCTCGGGGACGGAGAAATCTCGCAAAAAGTATCGAGCAATTCTTTGACCCCAAAATTATTGACCGCTGATCCAAAAAATACGGGCGCGACATCGCCTGCCAAATAGGTAGAACGGTCAAACGGATCATAGACGCCCTCTACCATATCGATTTCTTCGCGGAGCTCCTGAGCAGAAGCTTCGCCAATAATTTGATCCAAAGCTGGGTCAGCGAGATTGTCTATGGAAACGACATCATCGGCTATTTTGGTTTTGTTTGCCGAAAACAAGTTGAGCCCTTTTTGATAGATGTTGTAGACACCTTGAAAGCGATCACCCATGCCAATTGGCCAAGTAAGTGGGCGCACTTTGATGGACAACTTGGATTCGAGTTCATCGAGTAGATCGAAAGCCTCTTTACCATCGCGGTCCATTTTGTTGATGAAAATGATCACTGGTGTTTTGCGCATGCGACACACTTCCATCAGGCGTTCTGTTTGGGCCTCTACCCCATTGGCGCAGTCAATAACGAGAATTACGCTATCTACGGCCGTGAGTGTTCGAAAGGTGTCTTCGGCAAAATCTTTGTGACCTGGTGTATCTAAGATATTGATCTGTTTACCGTTGTAGCCAAAAGCCATGACGGAAGTAGCGACAGAAATACCACGTTGCTTTTCAATCTCCATGAAATCCGAAGTAGCGGACTTCTTGATTTTGTTGTTTTTAACCGCCCCGGCAGTTTGGATGGCCCCACCAAAAAGCAATAGTTTTTCTGTGAGCGTGGTTTTACCGGCATCTGGGTGTGAAATGATGCCGAAAGTCCGGCGGGTTTCAATGGCTTCTGTGAATTTCATAGGTCTCTACATAAAAAAAGACCGCTGTCGCGGTCTTTTAAGTAAAATAGGATAGCGAAATTAGAAAATTTCGTTGGCAGCAAAATGGAATTTACCTTCGATTTCAGCGTTTTCGTCAGAATCTGAACCGTGGACCGCATTGCGACCTTTGCTTTCAGCATAGGCTTTGCGAATGGTACCGTCGGCAGCTTCAGCTGGATCAGTAGCACCGATGAGTGCACGGAAATCTGCAACTGCATTGTCTTTTTCGAGTATTGCTGCTACAATTGGACCGCTGGTCATGTATTCAACGAGCTCACCGTAAAAAGGACGCTCAGCATGAACCGCGTAAAATTCTTTGGCTTGTGCCTCAGACAAACGGGTGTATTTCATTGCTTTAATTTGAAAGCCAGCACCGATGATCATATCGATGATTTTGCCCATATGACCGTTTTCGATTGCGTCGGGCTTGAGCATTGTAAAAGTTCTGTTGGTTGCCATGTATATGTTTAATTTGGGTGCAAAGATACCACTTTTTTAAAAATGGCAAGAAGGCATTACTTTGCTCTTTTTTTTTGTTACGAATTCAATAATGATGCCGATGGTTGGCTGCAAAATGCCAGACGCATTTTCTATGAGTTTGGTTTGGTAACGCGTCGGGTCATTAGGGTCCAGAACTGGCTGATTGTTGGCGTCCGTTTCCACTAATAAAATTGGCGCTAATTTGGCTTTATACCCATATAAATTTTGAATGTCCAGGTAAAAATTCATATTGAATTGTTTCAGGTATAATTTTTTATCGACGCGTACATTTAATTGATGAAAACTAGACTCGCGGGCGGTATTGAGTTGGGTATAATCAAGTAAACCTACGCCATTGACATCCCAATTTGAGGTTAAACTGGAGGTAGCAATATTGTAGGGCGTGTAAGGCGCACCACCAGAATAGAGCCAGCGCATACCGAATTCCCAACCATTTTTAAAGCGTTTACCACCGGTTAAGGAAACTATATTTCGGCTATCCCAGGCAGTTGGAACATAATTGTTGTTTTTGTCTTGGAATTCAGAACGCACCCAAGTATAAGCCAAAACGGCATAAAATCCTTTGTAGAGTTTTTGCTGGTACAAGAACTCGGCACCGTAACTGCGTCCGTTTGATGTTGAACTCACTGCCTCATTACCGACTACCCCAAAATCTGACCCGATGTTTGCCAATGAAATCGAGTCTTTCAAAGAGAAGGGGTAGTAATTGTACTTTTTGTAAAAACCTTCGAGTGTTACGCGGGCATTCCATTTCAAAAGGTATTCTGTACCGAGTACAAAATGATCGGCTTGGATGTAGCGAACCCCGTTTTGGGCATTGACCAAATTGCCCGCAGGATCTCTGAATCCGAGAATGGTGTAAGCTGGCAATTGGTGATAGCGGGCAATATTCGTATTGATCGCCCAGTCTTCGGTCAGGCGGTAAGATGCCGAGAACATCGGAGAAAATTGCTTGAACGGATTGCGCATCTGCGCACTGTAAGAGGTGCCATCTGCACGAACACCCACAGACAAGCGGAGTCTTTCGTTCCAGAAAGCCCTGCTCAACTGCGAAAAAACAGCGTATTTGTGCAGATTGAGCTCTGACTGAAAATCGATGATGGCCGGCTGGCCAAAAATGGTGAGTTTTTGATAGGTATCATTGAAATATTTGGCAAATTCATAACCAACACCAATATTCCAACGCCAACCATTTTTGAGGTAGGTATGCTCGAAACGAAATTTGTTTTCTGCTTCAAAAGAGGTGTAATCTTGTAATAAATTTTGTGGCTCTTCAATGCGGTCTTTGTACCGATATGCTCGGTTATTGAGCATGTTTCGACTGGCTACCACTGTTTGAATCGAAGATTTGGAAGAATGTTGCCAAACTGCGCCCATGGTGTAATTCCATTGCCCTTGCATTGGTAAATTGCCCAAAATAAAGTTGTTGTATTTAATTTGGTCGGTATCGGTAAGTCCATCATTTACACTTGCATTTAGGCCAAATTGATCGAGCGCACCTAAACCAATAATGGAGAGCTTGTCTTTGGGGCTCAGCTGGAAATTGAATTTGAACTGGTAGTCGTTGTAGGTTGGCAAAATGGGCAACTTGAGTGCAGCAAATAAAAATTGCAAATAAGAACGACGCACCGAAAAGATGAAATCGCCTTTGTTGCCGAGCGGGCCATCAAAAGTGAGGGCGGCATCAGAGGAACCTAGTGCAAAATTGGTGATGAGGGCATCTTTGTTGCCATCCTTTTGCTTAAACGAAAGAACGGAAGAAAGCCCATTGGCACGGTTCGCTGGAAAAGCACCTGAATAAAACTCGACCTCCCTAATAAAATTGACGTTCAGAAGGCCAACTGGTCCACCGCTGCTTCCTTGTGTGGCGAAGTGATTGATATTGGGCACTTCAATGCCATCTAAATAAAATTTGTTTTCGCCAGGAGAACCACCTCTAATGATGATGTCATTTCGAAAAGTAGCGCGCGCGGCCACACCAGGAAGCGCGGCAATCACTTTACTGACGTCACGGTTGGCGCCTGGCAGGCGCTCAATTTCTGTAGCGCTGAGTGTTTTGAGTGAATTAGGCGACTCCACCTTGCGTTGGAAAGGCGCGGCGCTCACTTTAATATCTTTGGAAGTTTGGATTTTTTCTTCGAGTTCGACGTTGAGCTCAGTGGGTCTTGCGTTGGTGATGAGTACCTCTGACTGTACTTTTTCTTGGAAGCCCGGCGCGGTAATTTTTACGGTATAGATACCTGGCGCTAGGTTTTCAAAACTAAAGCGTCCTTCTAAATCTGTTGCCTTAAATAATTGTAATTCAATGATATTCACTTTAGCAGGAGAAACAAAAGTGCCATTGGCCGCATTCGTGATTTTACCGGAGAGCACACCGGTTTGGGCAAAAATTGGAAATGTAAGGATGAAAGAAATTAAAAATAGGAGAAATGATTTCATTTTGTTGAAGTTTGACAATACAAAACAACAACAAAAGTTAAACAAATAAGTTCTAGTCTACAGGAATTTTATCCGTCCGAATCCATTCTTGGGTGCGAAAGAAAGGCCCAATATAGCCTCTCACATTGAGTTTGTCTTTATCCGAAGCATTCAACCACATGGTGCAATCATACGTTTTTCCGTTGTCCGGATCGAGGATGGTGCCGTTTTCCCACTGGCTGCCATCCCATTGCATTTGCTTTACAATGAGCATCCCCATAATGGGTTGATTGTATAATTTACCACTGCATTCGGTGCATTTTGAATGCGGCCCGTCTTTGCCCCTTTTGTATATGTAAACGACCTTGCCGTAAAGCACACCTTCTTTTTTGTAGAGTTCGACAATCGATTTTTTATAACCCGTAGCGTCGTCTATGGTAATCCAGTAGCCCGTGCAAGATTGGCCAAATGACCAAAGAGAGAGCAAGAGAAAACACAAGAAAACAAAAAACCTATTCATGGCGTGCAATTTGGATAAAGTTCTGTAAAATTTCTTTACCTAGAGGGGTCATGATAGATTCTGGATGAAACTGCACGCCGTAAACCTTTTTTTCAGGAATCTCTATGGCCATATTTACGCCAGATTTACTCTTTGCACTCACCCAATGCGCCGGACAATTTACCTTCCATGAATGATACAAACCCACTTCCATTCGTTTAGGCAAAGTACTGAACAAACCATTTTGATGCATGATTTCTATTTCTTCGGCCACACCGTGCTTTACGGATTGTTGATTTTCAAGAGTGGCACCTAAAAATTCGGCTAAGGCCTGCATTCCTAAACAAACACCAAGGATGGGTTTTTGACCGACATACTGCTCGAGAAAAGCAAATAAACCTGCTTTCTCTTGTGGCAAACCCGGCCCTGGTGACAAAACAAATGCATCGAAGTGAACTAAAGCCGATGCATCAATGGCATCGTAGCGTAAAACTGAAAGTTCTACTGGCAAAGACTCCAAATAATGGGCTAGATTGTACGTAAACGAGTCATAAAAATCGATCAAAAGAACCCTCACGTAGCTTGTTTTTTGTTACTTTGCAAAAGTAGTAAATTCAAGCACTTGGCATGTCGACACCAAAGAAACCCATTCAAATCCCCAATGCACCTGCACCGGTTGGTCCGTACAGCCAAGCCATTCTCAAAGGCCAAACGCTTTACATCAGTGGCCAAATTCCACTGAATCCGACCACCGGAGAACTCGAAACCAATAACATTGAGCAAGCTACCGAAAGGGTTTTACGCAATATAGGTGCGCTGCTTTCGGAAGCCGGGTTTGAATTTCAAGATGTCACTATGGTGAGTATTTTCATGAAAGACCTCAGCGAATTTGCTGCCATGAATCAAATCTACGCTCGATTTTTCAATGATATTCCACCAGCGAGGCAAACCATAGAAGTTGCCCGTTTGCCTTTGGACGTCAATATCGAAATTTCTTGTATCGCACAAAAATGAATCCAGACAAGCCATTCGACCTCAGCGTGGTGATTGTCAACTATAATGTTGTCAATTTCTTGGAGCAATGCTTGAACAGTGTTTTGGCAGCAAGTAAAAAACTTCAAATCGAGGTTTTTGTGGTAGACAACAACAGTGTCGATGGATCAGTTGAATTCATTCGTCAAAAATTTCCTAAAGTCAATCTGATTGCCAACAAGGAAAACGTCGGCTTTTCAAAGGCCAATAACCAAGCTATTTTACAAAGTAAAGGGCGCTATGTTTTGTTGCTCAATCCCGATACGGTTGTCGAGCAAGATACCTTTGACAAATGTGTGGCATACATGGATGCACATCCAAATACAGGCGGTATGGGCGTGCGCATGCTCGATGGAAAAGGCCGTTTTTTACCTGAATCCAAGCGTGGACTCCCGACACCTGCCGTCTCGTTTTATAAAATCTTCGGTTTTTCAAAGTTGTTTCCAAAAAGTAAAAAATTTGGAAGCTATCACTTAGGTTACCTTGATGAACATCAAATTCATGAAATCGATGTATTGAGCGGTGCCTTTATGCTGATGCGTGCCGAAACGCTTTCAAAGGTTGGTTTACTCGACGAAGCCTTTTTTATGTACGGCGAAGACATCGATTTATCGTATCGTATTCAACAAGGAGGGTACACCAATGTGTATTTTCCCGAAACAAAGATCATTCACTACAAAGGAGAAAGTACCAAAAAGGGGTCCTTGAACTATGTGTTTGTCTTTTACAACGCAATGGTCATTTTTGCCAAAAAACACTTCTCCGCGCGCTATGCACGCATCTTTTCGATCGCTATTCATACCGCAATTTACTTAAGAGCAGCTGCCTCTATTGCCAAAAGACTTGTGCTGCGTTTGTTTTGGCCTTCAATCGATGCCCTTATTTCTTTTGTTTTTTTACATTTTCTTGGCAAACAATGGGAAGCCAAACAAATTCAATTTCCTGATTGGGCTTACGATTGGTTGATTCCGTGTTATATTTTAACTTGGTTGTTTTGCGCTTGGTTGTTTGGCCTTTATGACAAAGGCACCCGCAGTACTCAGATTTGGAAGAGTACCTTTTTGGGCACAGTCGCTATTCTCGTTGCGTACGCGCTCTTCCCAAAAGAATGGCAATTCTCTAGATTGTTTATTCTGCTCGGTGCAGCCGGTTTTTTGGTTGCATTCTACCTGACGCGGGGTTTGCACGAGTTGCTCACCGTAGGACGCCTAGACTTAGGCAAGCTACCCAAAAAACGATTTGGCATCATTGCTAATTCCGAAGAATTTCAACGCATTTCGACTTTGCTAAGCGCCACCTATCCTCAAATCGATATACTGCTTCCAATCGATGCAGACAAACTGGCTCAGAACAATCAAATTGACGACATCATACGCGTACACCAACTCAATGAGCTCATTTTTTCTGCACAAGACGTTGGGGCCTCGCGGATCATCCAGCTCATGGCCGATACCTCTGACCAAGACCTCGAGTACAAAATAGCACAACCCAACACCAGTTATCTCATTGGAAGCTCGTCGATAGACCAAGCTGGCTCCTACTATGACTTACATTTTGATGCCCTGCAATTGCCCGCAAATAAAAGACTCAAGCGTATCTTTGATGTCATACTTGCAATCGTCCTGTGCTTGTTGAGCCCACTAACGATCTGGATCTATTCCGCAAAAAGACGCTACCTGAGCAACCTGTTTCGCATCTTGATTGGACATTATTCTTTTGTTGGAATTGGCCAAGGACAAAATCAGTTCAAAAAAGGCAAATTATTCATACTAAAGCCTCAGTTTAATAACGACCAAGCTTTTGATATACAGGCTTTTATTTACACGAAATCATACCGTTTACAATTCGACCTGAAATCGGTCTGGAACCAACTCGGTGCCCTCGACCAAGAAGCACGCTAATATTTGTTTGATTTTGCTTAATTTTGCAAGCAAATCAACGACATCAATTCACACAACATGGCAGAAATAGAAATTCGTCTTCCCAAAATGGGAGAAAGCGTCACAGAAGCAACCATTACCAACTGGCTCAAAAACATCGGTGACACTGTTGCCATGGATGAACCACTTGTTGAGGTTGCCACTGATAAAGTAGACAACGAACTGCCGTCTGAAGCAGCAGGAACACTTGTCAAAATACTTTTTGAAAAAGACCAAGTTGCCCAGGTTGGAGACGTCATTGCCATTTTATCCACTGAGGGCCCAAGCGCCACGGCAGCAGCTCCGGTTGCCACGCCTGCCGCTGCGCCTTCCGCTCCTGCTCAAGAACCTGCAAACACCGCTGTTACCAACACAAGTAGCGCCTCAGCTGTCACCTCAAGCAAAGGTGCCGATGGCCGTTTTTACTCTCCTTTGGTGCGTACCATTGCACAAAAAGAAAATATAAATGCCGCTGAACTCGCACAAATCCAGGGTTCAGGTCAAGACGGTCGCGTGACCAAAAAGGACATGCTTGCCTACCTTGAAAACCGTCAAGGAGCTCCAGCTGCGGCTTCTGCTCCAGCACCAACGGCACCAGCTGCACCAGCTGCAGCTCCGACAGCAGCAAGCCAAGGCAGCATTCAAATCAAAGAACCTGTAGTTGTACCCAACAGCGGTGACGAAATCATCGAAATGGACCGCATGCGCAAACTTATTGCCGAGCATATGGTCATGTCTGTTCATGTATCGCCACACGTCACCTCTTACGTTGAGGCCGACGTTACCACGATTGTCAAGTGGCGTGAGCGCATGAAAAACGAATTCAAAAAACGCGAAGGTGAAAACCTCACTTTTACGCCTATTTTCATGGAAGCCGTCGCTAAAGCGATCAAAGATTTCCCGATGATCAACGTTTCTGTTTCTGGTACAAATATCATCAAACGCAAGGATATCAATATTGGTATGGCAGCTGCTTTACCGAGTGGCAACCTCATTGTTCCGGTCATTAAAAACGCAGACCGAATGAATCTCGTTGGTTTGGCAAAAGCCGTGAATGAATTGGCCAACAACGCCCGTAATAACAAGCTGAAGCCTGAAGACATCCAAGGCGGAACCTACACAGTAACCAATGTTGGTACTTTCGGCAACGTCATGGGTACCCCAATTATTAACCAACCGCAAGTTGCCATTCTTGCTTTGGGTGCCATTAGAAAAGTTCCGGCTGTCATAGAAACACCAGATGGTGACTTCATTGGTATCCGCCACAAAATGTTCTTGTCTCATTCGTATGACCATCGTGTTGTAGATGGCGCACTCGGTGGTCAATTTGTGCGCAGAGTAGCCGACTACCTCGAGCAATTTGACCCTGAAACGACCATCTAAATGGCGCTACAACTCGTTCGACCGCTCTGTGTTTTTGACCTAGAAACTACTGGACTTCAAATTACAAAAGACCGCATTGTTCAAATTGCCGTCATCAAGCTTTTTGTAGATGGCCATACCGAAACCTTCAATGAGTTGGTAAATCCTGGGCAAAACATCCCAGAAGAAATAGCAGCCATACACGGCATTACCAATGAAATGGTTGCCGACGCCCCTAGATTCGAAGAACTCGCACCACGCCTACTCGATTTCATTGCCGATTCCGACCTTGCCGGTTACAACTCCAATAAATTTGATATTCCGGTGTTATCCGAAGAATTGTTGCGCTGTGGTATTGACTTCGACCTCGGTGCACGTCATTTTGTGGATGTGCAAAACATCTTTCACAAAATGGAACAACGCACACTTGCAGCAGCTTATCAGTTTTATTGTGGCAAACAAATCGAGAACGCGCACAATGCACTTTACGACACACTAGCCACACTAGAAGTACTGCAGGCGCAGACCGAAAAATACAGTGACCTAGACAAACACATTGAAGGCCTTGCCAAATTCTCAACAGTGGGCACACAGCAAAATGCCGACTTCGCAGGGCGTTTGTCTTTCAATGAAAAAAACGAAGTATGCTATAATTTCGGTAAACACAAAGGCAAAACCGTTGCCCAAGTTTTACAACAGGAGCCCGGTTACTATGGCTGGATGCTCGAGGCTGATTTTCCGCTGCACACCAAACAGGTTTTACGTAAAGAAATGGAGCGCATCAAGGCCAACAATAACCATCAACAAATCGAAGACAAACTAGAAGCGCTCAAAAATAAATTCAAAAAGCCATGAAAATCATTTGTATCGGACGCAACTATGCGGCGCATGCCAAGGAAATGAACTCGGACTTGCCAACCGAACCACTCTACTTCTTAAAACCCGATACAGCACTACTCAAAGAAGGTGATTTTTATTTTCCTCAATTCACTTCAGACCTCCATTTAGAATGTGAACTTGTGGTGCGCATCGAAAAAGTAGGCAAGCATATCTCCCCAGCATTTGCGCACAAATACTATACACACTTTACACTTGGCATTGATTTCACTGCCCGAGATATCCAACAACAGTGTAAGGAAAAAGGCTTGCCATGGGAAAGAGCAAAAGGCTTTGACCATAGCGCACCCCTCTCCACTACCTGGATCCCAAAAACGGAGATTGATTTGCTGAACACTGAATTCAAGTTGTTTCAAAATGACAACTTACGCCAAACGGGTCATCCGAAAGATTTTATCTTTAGTATCGACCAAATCATTGCATATGTCTCTCAGTACATTACTTTGAAAACCGGTGATCTCATTTTCACCGGAACACCTTCAGGTGTTGGCCCTGTTTCAATCGGGGATGTATTGCGCGCAGAGCTTAATGGCCAAACGCTACTCGAGCTTCACATCAAGTAATTATTATTGCTTTACAACAACTGCACCCTGGCCGTTTTCTAATTTCAAGATATACGTTCCGGCTGGTAGCTCAGACATATCAATGGTATATTGATCGTTTAAATCGGTTAACCCAACTACTTTTTGGCCTAGTAAATTAAAGATGGAGCCACCTGTGCTTCCCTGAACGCCTCGCACACTTAAGGTTCCTTTCGTTGGATTGGGATATACGATTAATGTTGGTATATTGCTTTGCTGAACACTCAAGTCTGACCCAGGCTCGTTTTCAAGCAAGAATAAACCACCTAAATCTTGACCTGCCAAAAGTTCCAGATGTATATCGCTATCGAAATTGGCAATTGCAGGCGCAGCATAGGCTCCAATTTGGGCACTTAGACCAAGAAAATCAGGGCTTCGTTCATTGAATACATCATTCGCATTTCCGTTGATTCCGTCGTAAAAATGAATGTGGCCGTCGAGGGCACCCACCAAAAGATAGGTTGTATCGAGGTATCTAAAAAAATGCGGAACTGCAAAGCCATCTGGGCCATTACTTTGGACGTTTACACCTCCTAGATTACTGGAAGCCAAACTAAATTGTGCTATAGTAGCGCTTCCGGTATTCTGATAATACTGAATCAGGCCACCTTTGTGGCCAATCAATAAATCGAGTAAACCATCTTGGTTGTAATCAAACAATTGGGGTGCTGAGAAAAGAGGAACTTGTATGACTTGATTGTTTTGGTCGCTTAAAGGGCTTGTTTGCAACTGAAAAGTAGGATTGTTACCGGTAGTTGTATTTATAAAATAGAGCAGCTGGCCATCGTCTTTTCCTAAAATGAGGTCTGGCTTACCATCGGCATTGAGGTCACCTAGCGCTGGCAGCAAACGCAAGCCCAAATTGGCGGTAGAGAGATTCAAAAAGTCTTCATCGACGAGCAGCAATTGTGGCGCACTGACCGTACCTATATTTTGATAGTATGCAATTCGGGCGGTTTTATCCAACACGGGCTTGTAAGCATAAAAATTGGCCACTAACAAATCCGTGAGACCATCTGTGTTGACATCGAAGGCCAGTGGCACTGAGCCTGCGCCATGGTCAATCATGTCACCTTGTAACCAATCGTTGTCTTGAAAAGCGAAAACGGGTGCCTGATTACTTCCTAAATTTTTGTAAAACCAAACGCTATTCTCATTTTCCGAGACATTATTGGCATTTGGTGCAACAACGATGTCTTTTTTCTGGTCGAAATCTACATCTACGTAAAATGCCGCCGGAAAGAGCTGTAAATTGACTGGAGTGGTATTACTCGGGAAATTATAATCGGCACTCACCATGGCAGAATTGGTGTTGGGTGCTGATCCTCCGTTTAATAGACGAATGAGGTTGCCATAAGCAACATCGCCTAGAACGAGGTCAAGTACGCCAGATTGATCAAGGTCTATAGCCAAAACCGTTGAGCCTGCGTGAGCTTTCGGTGCGGCATTTGGCTTGAGTGCTGGATTGACGACATTGCCCTCATTACAATATGGGCTCGGGTCATTTAAAAATAAGGAATTACTCGTGACATCTTCTCGGTATTTTCCCCAACATCTATTTTTTAGGATAAATACCAATGAATCTGAATGCCCATATAACTCCTGACTCTGATTTTGATGGTACTGCAGGTATTCACCACTAATATGATAGGTCAAGATATCCATGTCGCCATCGCCTTCTACATCGACCAAAGCAGGGATATCGGCCCCGCTCACGTATAAGTTCAAGACAGGTCCTTCATAATTGGAAACTAAATACGGACTATATATTTGCCACTGCAGACCAGTAGCAGCAGAACCTATATTTCTGTAAGCCCTCAGGCCACCTACTGCATAGCAAAATAAATCTTTTCTACCGTCTTGGTCGTAGTCATAGGTCGTAACCCGATAGTTGAGTTCAGCCGGGAAAAACAAATGGGCCCTAGGATCTAATTTATAGGAATGAGCTGCACCTGAAACTTCGTGTTTGAAAACGCGAAGCTGATTGGCACTCCGATCAAAGACCAAAAGGTCGTCATCGCCATCGAAATCGTAGTCTAAACAAGAAAATTGCGGGTTGTTCAGCCCGCCAGACCAGGCCTTGGAAAGTGTTTGGCCATCGGAAACAACGGGGATAAAATCGGTAAAATTGAATTGAAACTGCGCTGTGGCTTGTACGCTGATAAACACAAAAAACAAGAGCAGCGATTTCATGTGTTAAAATTAAGGTGTTTTTGAATTAGAAAAGCGCCATTCGATGATTCTTTTATCGTCACCTGCACTTAAAAATCCGTTTTCTGTACACAACACCGTATTGATTGAGTGCCGATGTCCGGCCATTTGAAGGTCGATGCGCTGCACTATTTGATCAGTTTGAAGATCCCAAATTTTAATGGTTTTGTCCCGAGAGGCGGTCACGTAATGAGGTGTATTTAAAATTTTAAGCTGATAGATGGTACCTAAATGCGCTGGAAAAGCATTAAGTTGTTGTCCAGCGGCTGTCCATCTTCGGACATAAGCATCTTTGCCAGCACTTAAAATGGTTCCATTGGGTAAAATACTTAGTGCTGTACATGCATCAGTGTGTGCTTGAAATTGCAGTTCTTCATTGAAAAAGGTGCTATCGAGTTTACGTACCTTTCCGTCGGCGCAAGCTAACAATAAGTATGTACCATCTGAAGCGATTTCAAGTTGACGGATTTTCCCGCAAGCTAAAGGTATTTGAAGCAACAAATGCCAATCAGCATCCCAAACAGCTAATAAACCGTCGGCATCGGCGGTATAATATTGTTTTTGAAACTTATTAAAATGGATGGCAAAGACAGCACTTTGATGCACAATTAGGTTTTTGACCTCTTGTTTTTGAAGTATATCAATGACATGAAGGTGTCCGTCAGATAAGCCAATTACTAAGTGCTGTAATGTGGGTTCTACGTATAAACTAAAAGGCGCTTGGGTGCAGCGAACGGCAAAGTGATCTTGCTGCCCGTTTTCAGGATACCAGCGGGCTACAAATTTGTCGGCTGAAGCGGAGTAATAAAAGGAATTGTCTTGGCTTAGTGCGTAAATTGGCCCTTGATGACCGCTTATTTGTTGGTATTTAAAATAAGGCTGTGTGGTCTTATTCTTGTTCATCACTGAGGTCGTCATCAGACTCGTCATTGACTTGTTTGAGACGGTCTGCGTATGATTTTGGTAAGAAATCAAAGAAGGTGTCGCCTCGAAGACCTAAACGCAGGCATTCGAGTGGAATGAGGTCATTAGGTGCAATATTTCCAAGATTGACCTCGGCACCAAATAGCTTGATAAACCAAACTTGTTGGTTTTTTTGTGGTGCTTCCCACAAGATGTCTTCGGGCTTGACATTGGCAATAATGCGATTAATGAGCATGGTATGGGCTGTTCCGTTTGGCCTGAATACACCAACGTTTCCAGCCTCACGGCCCTCTGCAATGACCTTCCAGCTACCTGCAGCTAATTCGGCTTTCATGAGTCGAACCCATTTGGCAGGAGAAATCATGATGCCGCTGTCTTTGGAACCTACCTCAGAAAGTACTGTACGCGTTTGGGACAATTCATGAATGAGCTTGCATTTTTCATCGTGGGGAATGATGATCGACCCATCTGAAATTTCAGCGAGATCGAGGTCATATTTATCTAAAAGTTTGACAAAATCATTGAACATACCACGTGCATAGAAAGCTTCGAAAAGCGTACCACCAAAATAGGGTCTGATGCCCGCCTCTCTGTACATTTTGATTTTTTCTTCGAGCTGACGCGTCACAAATGCGGTTCCAAAACCGAACTTCACAAGATCGGTTAAGTGTCCGGATGCTTCGATAAAGTGTTCGGTTTCTCGGAGGCCGAGGCCTTTATCCATCATCATGGTTACGCCCTTATTACGGGGTTTTTCACTGCGTTTTGGTATAAAAGAAAGTTTGAAGTTCATGTTTAATCAGCTAAGTATAAAAAATCGGAGTCGTCTAGGAGCTTCGGATTGATTTCAAAAATGGTTTTGGCTTGCGTGGCATCTTTTTCTAGACATTGGCGGTAAAGATGCTTGGCTTCTGTGTGTTGACCCATTTGCCATTTGATATTGACAAGGTGTAGTATAACATCAAACAATTGTGGATGCTGGGCCTCAAAGGTCAATAAAAATGATTGGGCCTCTGCTAAAGATTCCTCGGAGAGAAAGCCGACGTAATCCGAAAGGGCTTCTTGGTCATTTGGCAGCAATTCTAGACTCTTGAGGTAGTGGTAATCTGCTTCCGTACGGAGGTCAATTTTTTGGTATGCGCCAGCCAAAACATGATGAATACCGGCATTATCAGGATCGTAATCGAGGGCTTTTTGAATCAGGACAATGCCTTCTTTGGTGGACCCGAGTAAGTCTTCTACGATACCTAAACCCAACCAAGCCTCAGGTAACATGGGCTCGAGGTCGATGCTGAGTTTGTAGTAATGCTTTGAAAGCGCTAACTCATTGAGCTGTTCGTAGGATTCTCCGATATAGCAAAGCGCCATGGCGTCGTCGCCGTCGTGCTTCATGCAAAGCTCAAAATGTTCGATGGCTTTGTGGTATTTTTCAAGCGATAGAAAAGCATTTCCTAGATTGAAATGAGCTGGGCCAAACTCTTCGTTGATCAAAATGGCGTATTCATAAGCCCAAACGGCTTTATCGTAGTTTTCCATTTTGCTGTAGGCATTGCCCAAATTGTACCAAGCAGTGCTCGAATAAGGCTGCTCATCTATAAATTTGAGGTAAGCATCGATGGAGGCCTCAGAGGCGCCCAACGCGTCATAACAACGACCAAGTTCATAAAGTGCGGCCTCGTTTTGTTTATTGGCTTTCAAGGCCTGATGCAGGGTGTCTATAGCATCTTGGTATTGTTGCAAGCGCTCGAATTCGATGGCGATGTCGAGGTAAATGTAGTCGTGTTCGGCTGGGTCAGAATGCTCAAGGGCCAGCTTAAAATAGCGAATGGCTTGCTTGTGTTCGCGTTGTTGGGCGTGAATAGAGGCTTTAGTCAAATAGAGTTCAGCACTTTCGAGCTCTTGCTTTTCGAGTTGTACAACACAATCTAAGGCCTCTTGAAGTAATCCTAAGCCGCCTAAAGCTTGGGCTTTGCGGAGTTTAAACATTGGGTTGTATGCAAACTGGTAAATACCAAACTCAGCGGCAATTTTCGCTTTATTGAATTGACCTTGAATGAGGTAGTGGTCTATGAGGCCTTCTAGGCGGTCGCTGTCAATAAACTTTAGGGTTTGACCTTTCAGGTGGGCCTCGAAGTGCTCGATGTCTTCACTTAAGCTGCTGTCGGTGTAGTCTTCTTCTTCGTCGTCAAACATAGGGCCCAATTCTTATATAAAATTAGGCCCTTTGTGTCATCTTGACAACATATGTAAAAAGCACTTATCAACAAATAGTCAAAATGTTGAAAAGTTCTTCTGTTAATGCTCACCGCAGTGAACAACGTAAGAAGTTCCTAAGCTGTCAGTATAGGTTCCCAACGCTTCTAAATCACGAAGCGAATCACCGCAATAGACGCCCATTTCCACCTCGCCATTGGGCCCGTCGTAATGGCACTCAGCACATTTGTTTTTGTTGCAAGAAATTGTTGTTAAAGACACTAATACGGTACTGATAATTACTTTTTTCATCGTTTCTAATTTTAATGTTGTTTTTGAACCTGGTATCTTATACTCAAATAAAAATGCCGTCCAGGTGCAGGCATTCCAATATTTTTTAGTCGAGAAAGGTGATCGATGTAGATGGCGTTGGTTAAATTACGGACGCCAGTTTGTAGTATCCAATTTCCTTTGTATTCGAAATACAAACGCGCATTTAGATGGAGCACCTGATAATCTTGACTCGGTGTTTCCATAAATGCTACCCGGTTCTGGGCAGCCATCCACAAATGACTTAAACTAAGCTCTAATTTCTTGACCTTACTGGAGAAATCCCAATGGTATTTGAGTTCATTTTGTAAACGGCTCGGTGGCAATAAGGAAATGGCGCTGTCTTGTGAGCTCGCGAATTGAATGTAAGAAAAATTACCCTCCCAATGTAGGTTATGCAGCCAATGCGGATGGTAGTGTGCGCTGAGGTCAACACCATAAAGCCGGCCATCTTGAAGTTGCGCATATTCAAAAACGGGAATGCCGTCTATGGATGAACCGTTGGGCTGAAGGTAGATGTAATCCTTGAGCCATGCATGATACGGATTGATTGAAAAGTCCCCATGCTCGGCAGAAAATTCAGTAAACCAATCGAGCTGCAAGCTACGCTCAGGCGCCAAACTTGTATCGCCAATTTCGTAACGAAAAGCACCATGATGGAATCCGTTTGCCAATAGCTCACTGAGGTGAGGCGCCCGAAAACCACTCGACAAATTGAGACGCTGTAATAATCTTGGGCTCATTTGCCAGGTCCAGCCCGCCGATATATTGGGGCTTGCATACATTTTTTGAAGCGCAATTGAATCTGATAACGTTTGAATCCATCGTACATCTTGACGAATGCCAATCTGAACAAGGTGCTTCTTAGAATACTCAATTTTATACAGGGCAAAAAGACCTTGATCAAAAGTGCGGGCATCTGGCAAAAGCTGATCGGCTGCAATAGGTGAATTGAGGTTGAATTGCAGCATGCCAGCAGTGCCCAAAACGAGTTGCTGACGCTGCCATTTTTTTGACCATTTTGCTTGGTAACTCGAGTTCAATAAATCCATTTCCATAAATGGCTTGGTAACTTTTTCGTCATACTCAACCAAACGGTTATGGGTCTGCCCAAGAAGTAACTGGACTTCATTGCCATTCCAGAAGCGCTTGTACTCGTAACTCAATAATTGATTGGTAAAAAATTGGGCGGGCAGAGAATAGCGTCTACCTTGCACAGGGACTTGAAAACTCAGTGGCGTAGCCAGCGTATCGTGCGTATGGCCCGGTATGCCTGTGACGGTATTATTAAACGCATACCGCAGTTGGTGCACCTGATTGGGCTTGAACCATGAATAGGATATCTTGCCAACCCCTTCATTGAAGCGGGAATTTTTAGCATACATGCCATTTGGCAATTGAAAATCGGCATGATTGGCATAACTACCTGCAACCAACAACCGCTTGTTCCCTTGACTGTTTTTGTATAGCATGCTGGTTGTACTGCCATTTGTATTCTGATTCCATTTTTGTTGGAATTCCAGCGTTTGTTGCCCAATTCGCGCATAAGATTCGTCTACCAAATAAATGACTCCAGCTAAAGCATCTGCACCATAAAGTACCGATGCCGGGCCTTTAATGACTTCTACAGAACCGAGTGCCAGTTCACCGATGCCCATTCCGTGGTCTCCACCCCACTGTTGGCTCTCGAGCCGAAGACCATTGACAAGGGTTAGCACGCGCATCCCTTGCATCCCGCGAATGACCGGTTTTGCAATACCATTACCCAAACTACTGTTATAAACACCTGGTATTTTGGTAATTAACTCCGGGACATTCATGGCACCAGAAATTTGAAGGTCTTTTATGTTCTTCACTTCGATTGGTACCGTATTTTTATTTCGGGCAGCCATTTGTTGGCCACTCACCGTGACTTCTTCGGTAGTCATGTGGCCAAGCCTTAATGCAAAACTTAAGTTTGATATGCCGCCAGCAACAATGGTATCTAAAACACGGTAATCAGGGTGCTTGAGGCGCAGGGTTTGCTGATCTGCCCATGTAAATGGAAAAGTAAACCTCCCTTGTTCATCTGAACGCACTTGAATTTGAAATGAAGGAACAGAAATAAGAACACCCTGAATGGGTTTTTGATTTTGCGCATCGCGCACATAACCGACAACACCCTGCTGAGCAAGGGTTTGACCGCTGAATATCAGCAGCCATAAAACAATTTTTTTCATGGAAAAGCACTTTAATAATTCAACTTTTGAGGTTAATCAAAACATTGAAACAGGCGGTGCTCTGAGCTGAAAGAGTGAATAGAAATGACGATTATAGCTATTCGGCTTGGCGCATTTATGAATGGCTGGAACTTGTTTTCGAAAATGAAAAACAGAGATGACAGGATGCGTATATACGCTTAATGAGAGGTCGCAGACAGGGCAATCTTCATCGATGGTGTCTGTGTTAGCATAATCCGACTTATGGTGTGTGGTATAGTTACAATGGTGCCACCATTGTTTTGGTGTCAAAACCAGCGTAAAACATACCAACAAGAGGATTCGGAGTGCTCTCATGCGATAAAATTACGCTATTTTAACAGTAGCAGGTATAAATTAATCAAATTCTAAAGTAAAGCATCGATTATGGCATCCATGGTATAGCCTTCGGCTTCAGCGCGGTAATTGCGCACCAAACGGTGACGCAAGATGGCTTTGGCTACCGCTTTGACATCTTCGATATCTGGACTGTACTTGCCGCGCAACGCTGCATGACATTTAGCCGCTATGACCAAATTTTGAGAAGCACGTGGACCCGCACCCCAAGTAATGAAGTCTTTTGTTAACTGCGGTGCAAGTGGGTTGTTTAACCTGGTTTTCGCGACCAAACTGACGGCATACTCCAATACGTTTTCAGGCACGGGAATTCTTCGGATCAATCCTTGGTAATCAATTATTTGTGCTGAATTAAGAACCGTATTTAATGTGGCTACATGGTCAGAGGTGCTCGACTTGACGATGGCGAGTTCTTCTTGATAAGAAGGGTAATCTACCCAAATATTGAACATGAAGCGGTCAAGTTGGGCTTCAGGTAACGGATAAGTCCCCTCTTGCTCAATAGGGTTTTGTGTAGCCAAAACAAAGAAAGGCGCTTCGAGTTTGTAGGTCGTGCCGGCGGCTGTTACTGCGCGTTCTTGCATAGCCTCTAGCAGTGCAGCTTGGGTTTTTGGCGGTGTTCGGTTGATTTCATCGGCCAAAATCATGTTGGCGAAAATAGGGCCTTTGATAAATTTAAACTGCTTGGATTCGTCCAGGATTTCCGAACCAATGATGTCGGAAGGCATGAGGTCTGGTGTAAACTGAATACGGTTGAAAGATAAACCAAGTGTTTGGGCAATTGTATTGACAAGCAAAGTTTTGGCCAAGCCAGGCACCCCGACTAGCAAACAATGCGCTCTCGAAAAAATAGCAATCAGCACTTGGTCCACGACTTCGTCCTGACCTATGATTACTTTGTGGATTTCACTTTTTAAGGCTTGGTAATCCAAGACCAATTGATCTAACTTTTCTTTATCGTTCATTTGTAGAATCAGGGGGTTTTTAACCAGTTGACACGAAAATCACAATCCAAGAATTGTGCATCGAGTCGAATGTAGGCATTCGGAATTTTTGTTTCTGTCCATTCGTCTAGGACGCGTTGTTTTTTGTCGTTTTCGGCGGCCAACTTGATGAGTGCGTAATCTTGTTCGAGGTTGGCTTGATGCGCAGGCACACGGTTTTGTAGGCGGACGATGCGGATCCCTTGTTTGCGTTCAAATAAATCCATATAGAGCGACGGTAAGGAAACACCCCCGCTTTCGAGCGCATCGGTAAGTAGGTAGATTTGTTGATCGATTTCGTTGAGCTGTTCCATGTCCCAATAGATATCCATGGTGTATGGGTTGGTGAGCACACCTTTGTTTTGTTTGGTGGCTTCGTCGTTGGAAAAACGCAGCACTGCTTCGTCCCAGGTGATTTCATTGCGCGTAAGCAATTGGTAGCAGCTGTCCATGCGGGCAGCGGCAACTGAGATGCTTTCAGAGCTGTATTCGGGCATGATAAGGATATGCAAACAGGTGTAGTCGTCGCCTTTTCGAGAAACCAATTTGATGATGTGATAACCGTACATGGTTTCTACAATCTCGGAAACTTCTCCGGGTTTCAGATCAAAAACAGTGGCCTCAAATTGTGGAACCATCATGCCTTTGGATGCACTGATTTTACCACCTTGACTAGCAGAGCCTGGATCCATGGACTTCAGACGCGCCATGGTCTCAAAAGGCCTCGAACCACTGACAATTTGTTTGCGGATTTCGACAAGTTGATCGTAGGCTAGTTTTTTATCGGCAGGTGTCAGGACAGGAAATTGCACAATTTGCTGAAAACTAAGTTTCATATTGATATACGGTATGCTGTCTTTGGGGAGTTGCTGGTAAAAAGCGGCTACTTCTTTGGGCGTCACGGTGATATCACCGGTGATTTTACGCTCCATTTCTTGGGCCAACATCTTGTTTTTGATGATGGCACGAAATTCTTCTTTGATTGCTACAGTGGATTTCCCGTAGAAGGCCTCGAGGTTTTCACGACCGCCCATTTTGCCTTCCATGATGCGCAAACGGTTTTCCATTTCGGAATCAACTTGTTCATCGGAAACCACCAAGCTATCTAGTAGGGCCTGATTGACCAGCAATTCCTCAACTAACAACTGCTCTAAAATCTGGCATGCTTTGCCGTTTTCGGCACGCTCTTTCTCGGAGAGCTGCAGGCGTTGGGCCTCGATATCAGACCAGAGAATGATGTTGTCTCCTACTTGAGCAACGATTTGATTGATGAGTTTTTGGGCATGGAATTGCCCCGATATGAAACAAAGAACTGCAAGAAAAAAGGTGTGTTTTCTGAACATTATTGGCCGATTTGATAAAGTACGTCTTCATTGATGACGATCTTGTGCTTCAAACGTAACGAGTCAAGCCATTTTTTCTCCAGGTACGCCTGATAATCAGAGGTTGCTAAACCTTTGGCCTCATTGTACTCTTTTGGAGCAGGTTCGAGAACTGCAGCTACTTTGACTACATACCACTTGCCCTCAAAAGAGTATACCGGATTGAGACCAACCGTAAAATTGCGCTGTTGTAGATATGGCGTTTGTGCTACTTCGAATTTGTTCATTCTCACTTTGAGGTTGAGTTCTGAATCTTTGTTGATTACCTCAAGAACGGCTTTGGAGTTAATGCTATCCGATTGAACCAACATGCCATAAACTTGAACGGCGATGAATTCATCTTTGCACTCGTAAACGGTGGCATCTAATCTTTTGGTCCAAGCGTATTTACTGCGGTTTTCCATGAAGAAAGCGCGCAATCCGGCTGTGTCTTTAACCGCTTTATTCCAGACTTGGTCTTGCATGATTTCATAGAGTATGATGCCGTCGTGGTATTCCTGTAGTAAAGCTTTATAAGCTGGGTATTTGGCCGGTAACAAGGCCTCTTCATAGGCCAAAATTTTGCTTTTTTCCCATTGCTTGTAGAGCTGAGCAACAACCAGCTTGGGTTCATCTTTGCGCACCGAACGGTAATTTTTCTCTACATAATTGGCAAAATCTTGTTGCTTGAATTTCTCACCTCCTAATACAAATAGGGTCTTGTTGGACTTGATTTCAGTTGCTTTCCATTTGCCCATAAAGAAAGTGCTGTCAATTTGGGCTTCAAAAGCGGCTAAATTTTTATCGCCTTTGTATGTATAATTGTACTGCCCCTTGAGTTTTTGAACAAAAGAATCTTGCGTGATTTTTGAGCGCTCGTCTTTATTTACTTTCGCCTGAAGTTCACGGCGCAGACTTTCAAAAGACTTTACTGGCGTCCATTCAATGAGTTTGATGATATGATAACCGTATTGGGTTTTGATTGGTTTGGAGAATTCTCCCGGACGTTTGAGCGCAAAAGCGGCATCTTCAAATTCCAAAACCATACGCTGGCTGGTTCCTGAACCAAATGCGGGCAATTCGCCACCTTTTTTAATGCTGTTGGCATCTTCTGAGTAAGCACTTACCATTTTTTCCCAGGAAGCACCTACAGCGAGGCTGTCATAGATTTCATTGATTTTTTTCTCGGCGTTTTGACGCGCCTCCACACTGGCCTCTCGGCCCGTAGAAATCATGAGGTGTGCGACTTTAATGGTGCCGCGTGCTGGGCGTTTATCGGTTACCTTTAGAATGTGGTAACCAAAACGGGTGCGAAATGGATCGGAGACAGTTCCAACGGGTGTAGTGTATGCTTTTTCCTCAAAAGGATATACCATTTGGAAAGCCGTAAAATAGCCGAGGTCACCGCCGTTGTTGACCACTGAAGGATCTTCCGAACCTAATTTAGATTTGGCGATGGCTGCAAAATCTTCGCCTTTTTCAATGCGGGCTTTTAAACCCAGTAGACGATTAAAGGCGTCTAGGGTGTCTTTTGGACTTGCGTTTGGGTCCAATTTGATGAGAATATGTGAACAACGCACCTCTGTTGCCGTTCGGTTGTAGGCCTCTTGGACCATTGCTTGATTTTGAACGGAATCAATAAGGTAAGGTAAGGCTAGTTGTTTTTTGTAGCCTTCGAGTTCTTTTTTGAGTCTTGGTAGGGTGTCATAGCCCAAAGCCTCAGCTTCTGCAACTTTTAGTTTAAACACCTGAAACAATTCCATATACCGATCCAACGAATCTTTATCAAAACTCGGATTTGGATTGTTTTTGGTATAGATCTGCAGGAATTCGGATTGTGTAACTGGCTTGTTGTCGATGGTCATGACCACTGGCTCTTTTTGAGCAAAAGTAATTTGGGTCGTTAGGCCAAGAATGAACAAGAAGATGGATTTTTTCATAAGGTAGTATGAATTTAAACTGCGATTATGGTTTATTTGATACTGTAATTAGGAGCTTCTCTGGTAATTGTGACGTCGTGTGGATGAGATTCTCTTACGCCGGCTGAGGTAATACGCACAAAGCGAGCGCCTTTAAGGCGGTCGATTGTTGGAGCCCCGCAATAACCCATACCGGCACGCAAACCACCGATCAGTTGAAACATGACTTCAATGAGTTTGCCGCGATAAGGTACACGCCCAGAAATACCTTCTGGCACCAATTTTTTGATGTCATCCTCGGCATCTTGGAAATAGCGGTCTTTGCTTCCCTTCTGCATGGCCTCTAACGAACCCATACCTCTATACGACTTGAACTTGCGACCTTCGTAAATGATGGTTTCACCCGGAGATTCTTCAACACCTGCAAACATAGAGCCGAGCATCACGACATCTGCCCCAGCGGCAATCGCCTTGACGATGTCACCGGTGTAGCGGATACCGCCGTCTGCAATAACTGGAACACCAGTTCCTGCAAGCGCTTGCGCAACTTCGTTGATGGCGGTAAGTTGTGGAACACCAACCCCTGCAATAACGCGTGTGGTGCAAATAGAACCGGGACCGATTCCTACTTTAACGGCATCTGCGCCCGCGTCGGCTAAGTATTTGGCTGCCTCTGCTGTAGCGATATTACCTACGACAATTTGAAGCGTTGGATAAACCGCTTTTACGGCTTTAAGTTGATCAACGACACCTTTGGTGTGACCGTGTGCGGTATCAATAACAATGGCATCGACACCTGCTTCGACCAGCGCCGCAACGCGCTCCATGGTGTCTGCAGTAACGCCTACCGCAGCCGCAACACGCAAACGACCGAGGTGGTCTTTACACGAGCTCGGATGTTCTTTGACTTTGATGATGTCGCGGTAAGTAATGAGGCCAATTAGGCGATTTTGCGCATCGACAACTGGCAATTTCTCAATACGATTTTGCTGTAAAATAACCTCTGCTGTGCTGAGATCAGTGCCGTCACCTGTGGTGATGATGTTTTCAGAGGTCATGATTTCGCGGACCGGACGTTCGAGGTTTTTCTCGAAGCGGAGGTCTCGGTTGGTGAGAATACCTTTGAGTGCTTTATTGGTATCTACTACAGGTATGCCACCAATGCTGTTCTCGCGCATGAGTGCGAGCGCATCTTTGACAAGGGCGTCTTCTGGTAAAGTAATTGGGTCAATGATCATACCACTTTCGGAACGCTTTACTTTGCGCACTTGCAGTGCTTGCGCTTGAATGCTCATGTTTTTGTGAATAACGCCGATACCCCCTTGCTGGGCAATAGAAATGGCTAAGGCCGATTCGGTAACGGTGTCCATGGCGGCAGATACAATTGGTGTATTGACGTCAATGCGTTTGGTGAATTTGCTTTTCAACGAGACATCTCGGGGAAGCACCTCAGAGTATGCGGGTGCAAGCAAGACGTCGTCGTAGGTTAAACCTTCAGTGATCTGGGAAAGATTCGAGAGCGACATGAACTTATTTTTTATATAAATTCCTGCAAATTTAACAATAAAATTTGCCATTTAGTTACCTTATTTACACTGATTCGTCTTGATATTTGTAATTTTAGCATGTGAAACGAATTTATCTACTCTTCTTTGCACTTAGTTGTTTGTTTCAACTGCGCGCCCAATCTGACCAAAACACCCTTATTCAGTTATCTGGTGTTGTGGTAACAGAAGAAGCTTTTGAACTCCCCTACACTACTGTTTACAACAAAACGCTCAACAAGGGTGTTATATCCGACGGCTATGGCTTTTTCTCGCTTGTTTGCCAACCAGGAGATACCCTTGTGTTTTCAAGAAAAGGTTACCAATCAAGTCCTTTTTGGGTACCCGATACACTTATTGATAACCGCTACAGCATCATACACATGCTGACCCGAGACACCCTCACGATGCCCGACGTCAGGGTTTATCCTTGGCCCAACAAAGAGGCATTTGCACAACACTTTGTCAATATGAGCCCCTACGAAGACGACATAAGAAGGGCGCAACGCGAACTGAGTGGTGAATCTCTGGCTTTTGTTGCAGCTCGCTTGGATGCCGATGCCTCTTTGGCATATGGCGCCTTAACAAAACAGCAAAATACCAAGATTTACACCAACGGGCAGTTACCACAAAATAATTTGCTCAACCCGTATGCGTGGTCCAAGCTTATCCAAGAATGGAAGGCAGGCAATCTGAGAAGACAGTAAGCAAATCGAAATTCCTATAAATTAAAGTGCTTTTGCGCTTCAATGGCGATGTATTCACCAATCGCCAAGGAAGCTGTAGCAGCAGGCGAAGGCGCATTCAGTACGTGTATAGAATTGCCGTGGTATTCAATGCGGAAGTCGTCGCGGGTATCGCCGTCTTCGGCCAACAACAAAGCACGTACGCCAGATCTACCCGGATGGATATCTTCCATTGTCAGTGACGGAATCATGCGCTGCAGTGTTTTCAAGAACAGTTTTTTAGAAAAAGCCCTGCGGTATTCATTGATGCCAAATGACATATTATTGAAGAACAACTTCCAGGTGCCTTTATAGGTGAGCGCGTCTACGGTGTCGCGCAGCGAGAAATCGGTTTTGCCGTAACCTTCTCTTTTGAAAGTAAATACAGCATTCGGGCCACATTCAATTTCACCGTTGGTCATGCGCGTAAAATGCACACCAAGGAAGGGAAAATCAGGGTTTGGAACCGGATAAATCAAGTTCTTTACTTTGTGTTTGGCTTCTGGCGTGAGTTCATAGTAGTCTCCGCGGAAACCGACGACTTTTTCTTTAAGTGCCACGCCATCTTTACGTGCAAGTCGGTCTGCCTGAAGGCCCGCACAGAAAACCAAATACCGGGCTTCAAATTTTCCTTTGCTGGTAAAAATCGTACTTGCCTCTTCGCCTTTTTCAATACCTTGGACTTCACAACCTAAGTGCATGGCGCTCTGAGGATTCGCTGCCAATGCCAATTCGGCCATTTTTTCGGTGGCACCTCGAAAATCGATGATGCCGGTAACCGGAACCCAAATACCGCCAATACTTTTAACATGAGGTTCGATTTCATTGACCTGAGCAGCGGTAATTTTCTCGATGCCCTCAATACCGTTTTCAAGACCAGTATTGAAGATTTTATCCATGTGAGGCAATTCTTTGGCGTCGGTTGCCACGACAACTTTACCACAGACGTCGTGGGCAATGTTGTATTCTTTGGCAAATTGCACGAGCTCTTTACGGCCTTGTATGCAGTTGCGTGCTTTAAGCGAACCTGGTTTGTAGTATAAACCCGAGTGGATCACGCCTGAGTTATTGCCGGTTTGGTGATCGGCAAGCAACTGTTCTTTTTCGAAGAGTACGATACTGAGATCAGGAAACTTCTTTTGTAACTTGTAAAAAGTGGCTGCGCCTACTATTCCTCCTCCGATAACTGCGATGTCGTACTTCATAACTTTAAGTTTGACGCAAAGTTAAGGATTTTGTACTTTTGCAGCGATGAATCAGTTCGAACGCGTTGCTTTTTATACTCTTGGCTGTAAACTCAATTTTTCAGAGACCTCAACCATTGCCAGACTCTTTGAAGACGGAGGCTTCGCGAAAGTTGATTTTGAGGATCATCCCGATATTTTTGTGATCAATACTTGTTCGGTAACAGAAAATGCCGACAAAAAATGCAAGCAGTTGGTCAAGCGCGCTAAGAAAATATCACCGGACTCAATGGTCATCATTTTGGGCTGTTACGCACAGCTCAAACCCGAGGAAATCAGCCGTATTCCCGGTGTTGACCTCGTTTTAGGCGCCAATGACAAATTCAACGTTCTTGACCATCTTCAGAAGCGCAACGAAGTACAGGTGGTGCACCAAAACATCAAACACACCCATGACTTCATTCCGTCACACTCTTACGGAGACCGCACGCGATCCTTTTTAAAAGTTCAAGATGGCTGCGATTACTTTTGTACGTTCTGCACCATTCCACTAGCACGTGGCAAAAGCCGAAATGCAAGTATTGCACAAACCGTAGCAGAAGCACAAAAAATTGCCCAAACAGAAGTCAAAGAAGTGGTGCTAACCGGCGTTAACATCGGTGATTTCGGACAAGGCGGTCCAGAAGATTTCTTTGGATTGGTGCAAGCGCTCGACCAAGTCACGGGCATTGACCGCTTTAGAATTTCTTCAATTGAACCCAATTTATTATCGAACGAGATCATTTCGTTTTGTTTAGACGGCGCCGGGCGCTTTGTACCACATTTTCATATCCCGCTTCAAAGTGGCTCAGACGCCATTCTCGAAAAAATGCGCCGTAAATACGACACCGCGCTTTTTGCCAACCGCATTTCACAAATCAAGTCTTTAAATCAAGATACCTGCATTGGGGTGGATGTCATCGTCGGATTTCCCGGCGAAACAGATGCAGATTTTCTTGCGACAGCCAACTTCTTAAAGGATCTCGATATTTCTTATCTACACGTCTTTACTTATTCGGAGCGCGCCAATACCGGCGCTCCTAAACTAGGTGTAAAAGTTCCGATGGAAACCCGAAGAGAACGCAGCAAGATACTGCACTTGCTATCGGACCGCAAAAAACAAGCCTTTTATCAAACGCAAATCGGCAAAGAAAAGACCGTTTTGTTCGAACAAGAAGAAAACGAAGGCATGTTGTATGGTTTTACCGAAAATTACGTCAAAGTCAAAACGCCCTTCAATGCGCAATTGGTGAATCAAATTTGCACTGTTCTACTTACAGAAATAGACCGCGACGGCCTCATGAAATGCAACATTCTTACTAACTTTGCATCCTAATTCGGTTCAGCACATGAAAACTACCTATATCACGCGCCGCGAAACCTTTAATGCAGCTCACAAACTCTGGAGACCAGAGTGGTCTGAAGAAAAAAACTGGGAGGTTTTTGGCAAGTGTTCCAATCAAAACTGGCATGGTCACAATTTTGAGCTTTGGGTGACTGTCAAAGGTATACCTCATCCGGACACCGGTTTTGTAATGAACCTTAAATTGCTCAGCCAATTGGTCAAGATACATATTATAGAGGTACTTGATCACAAAAACCTCAATCTCGACGTTCCATTTTTAGCTGGTAAAATGGCCTCTACGGAAATCATGGCCATCGCCATCTGGGACATCCTCGCACCACTTGTTTTGGAAAATGGCGGCGAACTCGCCAAAATCAAATTGGTCGAAACCGAAAATAACTTTGTCGAATATTACGGCGGCAAAGAACCTTTTTAAGCGGCGCACGTAAGTACTTCAAACCAAAAAGCATTGGAAAATTCAAATTTGCAAGCTCTTTACGCTAAAGTTCTTCATGAAATTGGCGAAGACCCCAACCGCGAAGGCTTACTCAAAACCCCTGAGCGCGTGGCTAAAGCCATGCAGTTTTTAACAAACGGGTATCAACTCAATCCTGACCAAATCATTGAGTCGGCCATTTTTCATGAAGATTACTCCGAAATGGTGATTGTCAAGGATATTGAGGTCTACTCAATGTGTGAACACCATATGTTGCCATTCTTCGGTAAAGCACACGTCGCTTACATTCCCGATGGCAAAATTGTTGGCCTCAGCAAAATCCCAAGAGTGGTAGATGCGTTTTCCAGAAGGTTGCAAGTGCAAGAACGACTCACCCTTGAAATCCGAGATGCCATACAGCGTACCCTTGCACCCAAAGGGGTAGCGGTTGTAATTGAGTGTGCACACATGTGCATGCAAATGCGCGGCGTTCAAAAACAAAACTCAGTAACCACCACCAGCGCCTTTACGGGACTTTTTATGACCAACGACGCAACAAGAAGAGAATTTATTAATTTAGTACAAGCTAAAATTCATTAACCATGGAAGATTTCAATTACAACAACAGTGGCTCCGTGAGCCAAGACTACGCCCGCGACTTTATCAAAAGCGTATACAACTACATGTTTGCAGCCCTGACTATTTCAGGCGTTATTTCGTATTTCATCGGAACTAACCCTGCCTTGCTGGCCTCGCTTTTCATGACGGCAAGTGGCGGTGTATCCATCTTTTTTTACGTGATATTATTCTCCCCTATCCTGATTTCATTTGCCATGGCTGGCGGTTTCAATAAGTTCTCCTTCGGCACCCTAATGGCGCTGTTTGTCATTTACGCCGTTTTATTAGGCATGAGCTTATCAGTACTATTCATGGCTTACTCGACGGGCACATTAGCGACCACGTTTCTCATGACTGCTGGTTCTTTCGGCTTTATGGCTTTCCTTGGTTACACCACCAAAACAGATCTCACCAAATTCGGTAGCTTGCTTTACATGTTGCTTTTTGGCGTCATCATTTCAAGTTTGGTCAACATGTTTTTAGGAAGTAGCGGTTTTGACTACATCATTTCCTTGGTCTCTGTATTCATTTTTACCGGTTTAGTGGCATACGAAATGCAAATGATCAAGAACATGGCTTACCAAGCCGAAATGGACGGCACTTTGCGTCAGAAATTGGCCTTATTTGCTGGTTTTCAATTGTATCTGACTTTTGTGAATTTATTCTTGTCTTTATTGCGTTTATTAGGCAACAGAGATTAAAAGAATTGCTATTTTTGGGACTCAAATTTAAACGCTATGTCAGATAATTTCTTCGAAGGATCAACTGCTGCAATCGGAACCATCATTACGATTGCGCTTCTTAGCATTGTTGTGTCTATCCTCATTTGGGGTTAAGCCCTAAGCCGCTCCTATGCCGTTTAACACCTTATTTTCTTGGTGGATTGGTCGGCGTATGGATCGCATCAACGACTACCGCCAAGATGCGCTCGCTAATCAGGCGCGCACCCTCGAGTTTCTGTTAGTAGAAGGCGCTCAAACATTTTATGGTAAACGCCATAATTTTGTCGAGCTCTCCACCTACTCAGATTTTAAAAATCAGGTTCCTCTAGCCGATTACGGTAGCCTGAAACCATTTATTGATCGCGCCATTGACGGCGAAACCGATTTGCTTTGGCCTGGCGTCACCAAATGGTTCGCAAAATCTTCTGGAACCACCGCCGACCGCATCAAAATTCTGCCCATCACAGAAAGCGCCTTATTAGAAAACCACTACGCTGGCGGAAAAGACCTTCTGGCGCAGTACTATCACAATTTTGAAGGTCGCAAACTCTACAACGCAAAGCATCTCATTGTTGGCGGCACAGGTAAAATCGAACAACACAGCCACGGTGTTTTTATCGGCGATTTATCGGCTATCATCATCAACAATCTCCCGATTTGGACAGAACTTCGCCGTACACCCAAAAAAGAAATTGCCCTTCTGGAGCATTGGGAAGAAAAACTGGACCGCATGGCGGCATCGGTACTTGACGAAAACATTTGCATCATTGCCGGTGTTCCAAGTTGGACCTTATTGCTACTGCAAAAAGTACTTGAAAAAAGTCAAAAACAAAGCATTGCTGAGGTTTGGCCCAATTTAGAGCTATACATTCATGGAGGTATGTCTTTTGGTCCATATCAAAAAGCCTTTGCGCAAATTATCGGCAAACCCGATATGAATTACGTTGAAAACTACAACGCCTCTGAGGGGTATTTTGGCCTGCAAGACCAAACCGACAGCAAAGATTTACTCCTATTGACCAACTCCGAGGTTTTTTATGAGTTTATCCCAATGGATGCTTTCGAAGGGCTGGACTCCAAAACAGTGCTCTCTTTGGAAGAAATCGAACCAAATACCGATTACGCGTTGGTCATTTCAACCTCTGCTGGTCTTTGGCGTTATATCATCGGCGATACCGTGCGTTTTACCCAAACCCAACCGTATCGTTTTGTGGTCAGTGGTAGAACCGCGCACTATATCAATGCATTTGGAGAAAAATTAATCATTGAACATGCCGATACCGCCCTGAGTAGAACGTGTGCCAAACACCAAGTTCAAATTCGAGAATACACGGCCGCCCCAGATTTTAGCCACGATGCGCAAGTTGGCGCACATCATTGGTTGATCGAATTTGAAACAACACCTTCAGACTTAAAGGCCTTTTCCCTTACCCTTGACAACGAACTCAAACGCGTCAATGCGGACTACGATGCCAAACGCAAAGGCAATATAAATATCGGCGTGCCGTTAGTTACCATAGTTGCCGACGGCACTTTTCACCGTTGGCTCAAACAAAAAGGAAAACTCGGAGGTCAGCACAAAATACCACGTTTACAAAACAACGATACGCTGCTTCTAGAAATATTAGCCCACCAATGAGAAGTTTAGCACTCGTATTATTGCTTTTTTTTCATGGCTCCATTTTGGGACAAACCTGGATTTTAGAAAAAGAACTGCCGTTGCTAGACAGCAATTATTTCTGGACAAGCGACGAATGGGGTCAACTTTATCAATGGAAAAACAACACCATCTGGCTCCAACAAAATTTAAATGCCAGGCCTTTTCAAGAGACTTATAAAACACTCGGAGAAATTACTGCTATTCAGCCTATCAACGGTTTGCGGGCCCTTGTTTTCTCCGAAGGACAACAGTTGCTGGGCATCGTCAATAATACGCTACAACTCAACGAAGAATTATTGGCTTTATACGATTTTAATTTTTCGAATGTGGCCAATGTGGCAACCAGTAAGCGCCCTGACTTTGTTTGGCTTTTTGACCAATACCGAGAGCGCTTGGTCTTGTTTCAGATCAATACAGCTCAAGTGGTTCAGGTTGTAGACAATTGTTTTGGCGGACTCAATGAGGCAAAGATCATCGAGTTTTTTGAATACCAACAAAATTTAATTTGTTTACTCAGTGATGGCCGCTATTTTGAATTTGATCGCAACCTTACCTTGGTTCAGCAATTCAATTTACTTGATCGTACGCCACTTTTCGGCTTTCAACAAGAAATTTGGATACAAAACGAACAGCAAATAGCGAAATTGATGCCGCTACCAAATGAGCGACCAATAGAACTCCCTCTTAGCGACTACAAACAGCTTCAAGTTTTACAAGATCGCTTTTATTTTCAGCAAGGTAAAAAAATCAAGGTATACCGCTTGAAAATGTAGTACGTTTCTTTTGAGGTTTCGAGGTAATTATCGTATTTTAGCCTTTTAAATTTAAAGGTTATGCACGTCGCTATTGCTGGAAATATTGGTTCGGGAAAAACTACTTTAACGAACTTACTTTCAAAACATTACAATTGGGATACCCATTTCGAAGACGTCGATCAAAACCCTTACCTCAACGACTTCTACCACGACATGCAGCGTTGGTCATTTAATTTGCAAATCTACTACCTCAACAGTCGTTTTACGCAAATTCAAGAGATCAAAGAATCAACCCATACGGTCATCCAAGACCGCACTATTTACGAGGACGCCTTTATTTTTGCGCCCAACTTACATTCCATGGGCCTCATGACCACCCGTGACTTCGAAAACTATTTTTCGTTGTTCAACCTCATGGATTCTTTTGTATCGGCTCCTGACTTACTGATTTACCTTAGAGCCAGCGTTCCGACTTTGGTTTCTCAAATTCAACAGCGCGGCCGAGACTACGAAGAAAGCATTCGTTTAGATTACCTCAAACGCCTCAACGAACGCTACGAGGCCTGGATTTCCACCTACGACAAAGGCAAATTGCTCATTATTGACGTAGACAACAACCGCTTTCCTGAAAATCAAGAAGACCTTGGCAAAATCATCAATGCCATTGACGCCGAAATCAACGGATTGTTCTGACATGATCGTCGTTACCGGAGCCGCAGGCTTTATTGCCAGTTACTTAGCCGAAGCACTCAACGCAGCTGGGCACCAAGACCTCATTTTAGTAGACGACTTTTCTGT